>Ga0209647_1000554_pt1 | contig 35092 bp, 25 predicted proteins | sample GraSoi_2013_60cm_FD_185827 | JGI IMG/M metagenome (GOLD analysis project Ga0209647, IMG submission 185827) | Grasslands soil microbial communities from the Angelo Coastal Reserve, California, USA - Sample 9_17_2013_60cm (SPAdes) (version 2) | ecosystem: Environmental > Terrestrial > Soil >... | reverse complement strand
AAACGCGCGAAAATAATTCCCGTCAACCGCTGCTGCGTACGGGACGCGGGAATAGCCCAGCGTCAGGGAGAACACCGACGCAAACGCCGTCCACATCACGAGAGCCGATACGACTGACGCCGCTCCATGCCCGTAGACTCTCTGCATAAAGGTGGAAACTACATACAGCTTGCTGTTCGACGCCCCCGACTGCGCCAGTTCCCGCCATGGCACCACGCCGAGAATGCTGATGTTCATTACTACATATAGACACGCCACCGCCAGAATGGATAGCAACAACGCTCGCGGAATATTTTTTGCCGGATTCTTGATCTCATCTCCGAGGAAACAGACGTTGTAATAGCCCCAATAGTCGTAGGCGGCGATCAGCATCGCGCCGCCTAGCCCATGAAAGAAGTCTCGCGACAGGGAAAACGCGCCCGGAGGGAAATCAAATGCCTGGCGCGCATTGAAATGGCTCAGACCGGTGAAGATGATCCAACCGATTGTCACCATCACGCCGATCCAAAGCACCGTTGAAAGTCTGGAGATCGCCGTGATTCGGCGGTAAAGGAGAAACGCCGTGAACAGGACGACTCCAATCGCCAGCAGAGTCGCGGGCATTGCTACCCAGCTAACTTGCAATTGACCTAGCAGCGGCAGATTCAGGCTCAACGTGCGAGCCGCCCAAACACGTTCCAGTCCTGGCCAGAAAAAAGCCGCGTATTGCGAGAGGCCGACGGCTCCCGAGGCAATCGAAAGCGGAGCGCTGAAGGAGAGTTGCCAGATAAACAGGAAGGAAACCGCGCGTCCCAATTTCTGCGGCCCGTAGATCTCTTTCAAATAACGATAAGACCCTCCCGATCCCGGCATCGCCGCGCCAAGCTCCGCCCACACCAGCCCGTCGCAGATGGCCAGCACCGCGCCCAGCACCCATCCCAGCATTGCCTGCGGACCGCCCATCACGGTTACGATCAGTGGAATCGTAATAAACGGTCCCACGCCGATCATGTCAATCATGTTCAGCGCGGTAGCGGAACCGAGGCCGATGCCGCGGATGAGTTGCGGCTTGGTGTCGGGTTCGGCTTCGAGTGGAATTGTCATGAAGTAGGTCGTTAGTCGATGGTCGTTTGTCGTTGGCGAACTGGTCGTCGGTCGTTTGCGATTCGCAACTACTCCCCGAACGACTAACGACCAACGACCAACGACTAACGACTGCTCACCAGATTGACAAACAAGCGCACTGCTCCCGGCACGCCCGCCGGCAACTGCCGAAAGAACGCATATCCGGTATAGATATACGTTCCCTTGCCGTAATGCGCCACCAGCAGTCCGCCCTTCTGCTCGGCTTCGCCCGGATCATGAGATTCGAGCAACGGAGTAAAGTTGCTGTCCCACTGCGACATGAAGTACAGCCCGCGCTCCTGCACCCAGCCCGCGAAATCTTTCTGAGTAATTTCATTCGGAGAATGAAAGATCGGGTTCGCTGGATCGAGAATCGCAACCGGAGCTTCTTCCACCGAAACGCGGCCCCGGCTCAGCGTTGTCGGATAGGGCGTGTATTTGCCCGAATTAAAATCGATTGGCACCCCAAAAGATCCCATCGTGTTGTATTGCACGACCAAGCGCCCACCATTTTCGACGAAATCGAGCAGCCGCTTGTTGTTATCAATCACGCCTTTCTGGGTATCATAAGCACGGATGCCCAGCACGATCGTCTGGTACTTGCTCAGGTCTTCGCTGGCCAATCTGTCCGCCGGAATCATCGTGACATTCATCCCGACCTGCTCGAGCACCGTCGGAATGTCGTCGCCCGCGCCCATGATGTATCCAATTTTGAGGTCTCTGGGGACCTTTACATCCACGACTGACACGCGCTGCACGGCCGGCTGGTAGTAGTAAAACGTGCCGAGATCTTCGCGCGTGACCACCGTATAACCCTCGCCGTAGGCCTTCTTCCCACTCGTGAGTTCCGCCCGAATATGAGTTTGGCCTTCCTCTAACTTGGAAGGGAAGACCTGGAATGAGGCATCCTTCGACTGATCTTTGGGAATCTCGACGGATTCATGCGCCGGCTCCGCGCGCCATCCCTCGGGAACTTTGAGCGCAATCTGCGCTTCGGAGCCGCTGCTCTGATCGCGCGCCGTGGTCGTTACGCTTATGCTTCCGTGGAGGTCGCTGGGAATCACATCGCTCGCTGGCGTCAACGCAATGGAAAATTCCGGTGCCACCGCCAGAGGACGCTCAGCCACTTCTAATGCGCCCTTATAACGAACCATGCAGTTCGCAAAGACTAGCGGGCCCTGCTCAAACCTTGCGACTACTTCGACAGGCGGAGGAGGAAACGGAAGTGTTTGGAATTCCGGTTCATCGATGACATTGAGCGTATCTCTCACTGGATCGTGGCGGTGCCAGTACGGCTGCGTAATCTGCGCCGATGAGGGGACATGAACTCTGAAACGAACTGTCAATCCGTTCCCCAATCGTGTTGTACTCAGAACGTCTGACTTCCAGTCAGGAGGCAGCCGCAGACTTATGCCTGCTCTTTCCGTGGATGTATTCGCAGCCGAAAGCTTTGCTGTGAGTTCGAACGGTTTGCCGGGCACCGCCATGAAAGCATTATCAGGGCTTGTGCCGACCTCACCGGCCACCACTGCATTGAGTTCCGCGCCCACTGCCAGCGCCCGCGCTCTCTCGATGTCTCGCCACAATCGCTGCAGCAGCTCGGCCTGAAAGTCCTTCTTTGCTTCTGGCGACAGTTGCGATCCCAGAATCTGGTTGTAGAGCCGGACGGTCAGACTACTCGCTTTGGCTAACGGCGCCTCGGTCGAAGCTGGCGTTTTGTCTGCGAGTGCGACGGCCTCGTCAACGTTGGTCTCGATTTCAACTAACTTCGCTCGCAGCCACGGCACCTTTTTCTCTTCATCCCCGAGCCTAGACGCCAGCCCGGCAACCGTGGTGTCAATCCCATCGAAGAAGTCCTGCTCGTGGCCATCTTTATCCTTTGGAGATTCAACGACTGAATCGACCAGCTTGTAATGGGCAAATCGATCGCCCTTGGGAATCGAGACGCCGCCCAGTCCTTGCGATCGCTGATGCCGCAATCCATCGATTGCAAACTGCACGTACGACTCGCCAAGCAGCGGATCTTCTTTTCCAGTGTTCAGCTTTACCGTGTAATTGGCAGCATCGCAGGTCGAGGCTCCGAAGCCGCACACATTCCCGATGTACAACTTCTTCGGCAGCCACGGCTGGAGGCCCTCTGCGATTTGCTCCGGAAAACGTTTCGGATCGCCCGCCGCGCGGAACGCCTCTTTCGTCAAAATCGCCGATGCCTGGTGATGTCCGTGCCCGTCGCGTTCCGTGCCCGAAAATCGCGCGATCAGCACGTCGGGCCGAAACGTTCGGATCACTCGCACGATGTCGGCTAGCGGAATGTCGTGTCCTTGCCACTTCTGAAAAGTCTCCTCGGGCGTCTTCGAATATCCGAAATCTGCTACCCGCGAGAATCGTTGCTCCACCCCGTAGTAGCGATCCGCGGCCAGCACCTCCAGAGTCCGCACCACGCCCAGCACGTCGAACAGATTGCTGCCCAGTTCGTTCTGCCCACCTTCGCCTCGCGTCAGCGTCATCAGCAGAGTCGAAACGCCTTTGCCGCGGGCTTCGAGCGTCAGCATCCCGCCGTCTTCGTCATCGGGATGTGCATCCACCTGCATCAGCCGCCCCGTGGTTTGCAGGCGCCGCAACATCAGCTTCAGCCCCGCTGCGCCCTTTTCCTGCGGCAGCGGTTCGTAGTAATGATCGACCGCGCTCTTTTCGGCCGTCTGTGCGGCGCCAGGCATCGCGGTAAAAGCCGCCGGTAGAACCAGCAGCATCGCAGTCGCCCGCCGCGCGCGCGCAAATCCCGACCCGAACTTCTTCAGCATTACAGACATGACTATCTGATGGATTTTCCTCAAATAAAGGAGCAAATATATTCCGCTCGTGTGGCCGGGGGCGTCCCGCCCGCGAACTGCCGCGATCGACCAAACTGTAGCTAGGCCACTATCCACTAGCCACTTGTTCACTGTCCACTAATCACTAATCAGTGCCGCCGACGATCCGACCCATTTTATGTTCTTGTTGTGATCGACACCCATCATCAGACCGCGCCCCATGCGCACAATCGTCAGCACCGGAACTAATTCATCGAGCCACACATACATGATCCGCAGTTCGACCTTGGTCGCCCCGTGCGGCGTTTCCACCACTGGCGTGAAATTTAATCGCTCCTGCAGGATATATTCGCTGCGTTTCGCTGCAGGAATGGCGTCAATTGCCGCGCGCGACGGCGCAATCACCACTCCCAATCCGGCAAACGAGTACAGCGGCTTGATCACAAAATTCTCCAAATCCGCCGGCATTTCCGTCAGTTCATCCAGAAACCACGTCCGCGGCACCGACGGATGCTTCAAATAAGGAATCGAATACTTGCTGATCCGGAAATACCAGTTCGGATGCCCCGCCCACTCCACATCCAGTTCATCCCGAAAGTCAAACGGCAAAGCCACGCCCTTGCGTTCCAATTCATCCACGATGGTGCGGTTATAAATCCGCTCAATCGGGACCCGCTTGCCGTCCTCTTCATAAAACAGCCGCCGTCCATCTTTGTGGATCTTTGTGATGCACACTGTTCGAATTCCGAGCAGCTTCTCCGTCAGCAGGAAATCCGGACGCGTCTTCTGCTCCTCCGGATGCACCTCCATCAACACCACATTCGCCGGATCATGTCCCGCGACAATCGCGTCCTGCAAGAGCCGCTGGTAAGAAGCCGAGTCCAGCCCACTCAAAAAGTAGCGAAGCTTCGGATCGAGTTCGAACACATCGATGTAAGCCTGTGCCAAGACCGGCTGGTACGCGTAAAGGGAAGGGAAGGCCTGTAACTCGACGAGCTTCGGCTGTAACTCGCCTGCCGAATCCCGCACGAGGCCGAAGTCCACCTGGATAAACATGGGAGGCGGCGATTCATTCGGCACCCGAAATTTCGCGGGAATCGAAGCTTCGGAGCGCGCACGATACTCTGGACTCTCCACCAACTGCCGGATCAGCGCTTTTCCATCCTCCCCCATGCGCTCGACCAGTGCCTGAGGAAAGAAGCAAGGCGTCTCGCAAAGTGCGAATGGGACTTTCATGCCGCACCGCGCGGTCATCTCGCGCCGCAAGTGGTCGTATTTTTCGGGAGTGAAATTCGAATTGAATGCGTGCCGATAAGAGGGGATCATCGCGCATCCTCGTTAGTCGCTTTCTAGAAGGGGAAATCTCTTCCACGGCCAGTAGTGCATGAGGTCGTCTACTAGACCGTCGAACTCGGCATTGTAGCGGTGGAGATGTGGTACCGGGAAAAGAACCTCCTGTACTTCCTTTAACCCGTTGTCGTGAAGAATAGCTTCAAAGTCTGCCAGGGGACCGTATGCGTAGAGGACGTCATGGTTGTCGTAGACCAACAAAGAAGAGCCATCGACTGCACTGATCCAGAAATGGTGGCGTCCATCGCCTTCGAGAAGACTCCCAAACCTGTGAAGGAATGACGTTAGCTGGTCGCGGTTGATAGGCTCCGGGCTTTGATACCTGCCCGCCTCAGCAGCGCCGCCCCTCGGGGTATGCAGCACGTACAACAAACCGTAAGGGTCGTTCATCGCTGTTGCGCACTGAAGAAGCAAATCTACGTGCCGAGACGAGGGTGCGACCACTAGACGATCAGGCCCCTTTGTTTTCTGACGAGCCCAGATGTCCTTGTAGAAGTACGGAGACTCCACCCCAGATGCGTCCACGCTGCCGAATTTGTAAGTGGTGGTCAAAGTGGCCGATTGCTGACTGCCAAGAGCCAAGAGCCAAGAGCCAAGAGCCAAGAACTAACACCCAATAGCTATCTCTAGGCCTCAATCAAAAACTGCCCGCCCCGCATAATCTGCTTGCCGTCCACCCAGATATCGAAATGTCGTCCCACCACATCAACGTGGGTCGACGAATACCACTCCGCTCCCGTGTGCGCCCCATATGGATTTCCAAATGCAATGTGGACGCCCGGGTACTTCTCGTCCTGCAGGATCTCCCCAATCACATCTTTCAATTCGATGTTTGTCCCGATGGCAAACTCGCCAACCCGGTTGCTGTTCTCGTCTGTATGTGTGTAGGCCCAGAAATCGTCTTTCAATTCCTTATTCGCCGAATGCGCCGCGATCACGCGATTTGCCTTCACCTGGATGGTCAGCGGATTCGACTTCAAATCGCCAAACTTCGCGCACAAATAATCGCCCACCACTCCATCAATAACGAACGTGCCGTTCACCTCTCCCGGCGTCGTGAACACTTCGCCGCCCGGCAGGTTTCCCCACTTTTCCGCACTGATAATGCCGCTCGTCTTCACCCAGCGGTAATTCGGATTCAAATCCGCCACCAGGTCCGTCCCCGCCGGCGTTTTCGCCCGGATTTGTTTCGCCTGGCGCACCGTCTCCAGTACCTTCACGCTCAACCGGTCCACCTTCTGAAAGTCCGCGCGCATGCCTTCTACCATGATCCGCTTGTTGATGTTGACCATGTGTGCATGCCGGATCTTGCGCCGATTCACCGTGTCCGTCATCTGCATGCGCGACTTCAGTTCATTCGGCTGCGCCTGCACCGCGAAAATGCTGACCTGGCTGGTGTCCAGATCTTCGGAAATCGCAAGCGGAAAATCCGTCAGAGGACGGCTTGCGACGTCCTCCAGCACCCAGGTCTGGTAGCGGCAGCCGACCTCTTCCAGTTCGCGCACCAGAGCCGCCGCAATGTCCAGGCTAACTTCATCCGTGATGACGGTGACTTTTTCCGAAGCTTGCACCCGCAGGCATACGCGGACTGCATTGCGCGCGCCCGGCGTCAACTCCGGGTCGAAAGCCATTTGATTTAATTGTCGGTTGGATTGTTCTGCAGTCTTTATCAAACTCATCAGCCGGTCCGGGCGGTGGGCAAACTTTCCACCTCGTCCACGCCCACCTCAGTCTCTTCAATGATGTAGTCCATCACGGCCTTCATGTCGCCGGTTTGGCGGTACACCTGCAACTGCCGGTCCGCGCCCGTGCCCATCTTCATGATCTCGCGGATGTACTCCACTTCTTCCCGGCAATTCAGCTCGTCCAGCACGTCATCGACGAATTCCAGATACTCCTCGATCAGCTCGCGCTCTGAAACTTCCGTCTGCTTGCCGAAGTCGATCAGTTTTCCGTTGATCCCATAGCGCGCTGCTCGCCACTTGTTCTCCATCAGTAGCGACCTGCGGTACATCCGGAATCCCTGATTCTGGGAGTACAGCTTGTACAACTTGGCGACCGTTGCCTGGATCAGCGCCGCCAGAGCAATCGTCTCGTCAACCCGCATCGGAAGATCGCACACCCGGAACTCCAGCGTGTCGAAGAACGGATGCGGCCGGATATCCCACCAGATTTTCTTCGCGTTATCGATCGAGTTCGTCTTCACCAGCAGCTTGACGTAGTTCTCGTACTCGCCCCAGCTCGGAAAATAATCCGGCAGGTTGGTTCGCGGAAACTTGTCGAACACCTTGCAGCGATACGATTTCAGCCCAGTATCCATCCCCAGCCAGAAAGGCGAATTCGATGACAGAGCCAGCAGGTGGGGGACAAAATACCGCGCATGATTCATCATCTGGATCAGGATTTCGCGATCCTCGATGCCGACATGCACGTGCAGCCCGAAAATGAGGTTGGCCCGGGCCACCAGTTGCATATCTTCGACAATGTTCTTGTAGCGCTCGCCCGGCGTAAGTTCCTGCACGCGCCAATCCGCAAACGGATGCGTTGCCGCCGCCGCCAACCGCAGCCCATTCTCCCGCGCCAGCCGGATCATGTGCCGGCGCAGACTTTTTAGTTCTTCCCGGGCATCCTTAATATTGGCACAAACCGAGGTACCCACTTCCACCACAGACTGGTGCATCTCTGTCTTGACCCGTTCCTGCAGGACCAATTTGCCTTTCTCGATGATCTCAGCGTGAATATGCGACCGAAGATCCCGAGTCTGAGGATCGACTGTCTGATACTCTTCTTCGATTCCAAGCGTGAATGTAGGCTTCATCGCGGGCATCCAGAGCTGCCAGGCGGGGAGGTGCTCCGGCAGAAGTCTTTTTAGTATAACAACGAGACGCTTGTGTGGGGACGGGGCTTTGCCCCATCCTCGCGGGGCTGAGCCCCGCCACCACACACCTATGCCTTCTTCCGCACCTTCGGGGCCCGAGTCTCCACCTTCTTTGGCCCGTTCAAAAACGCAGCCCAGCACAATTCCTCCACCGGATTCTCACCGCTGAGCGCCTTCTTCACCGCCATCTCCGCTACTGCGTCGACGATCCACTCAAAATTCTGCTGCCCGACTGACGTAACTTCAGCATCCGGCGCCGGATTCATGAAGTCAATCGCATAGGGAACGCCGTCCTCTACCGCAAACTCCACTGTGTTGAGGTCGTAGCCGAGCGCTTGGCACAACGCAAGCGCATCTTTCTCGATCCGCTCCTTTAACTTCGGTCCCGGCTGCGGATTTCCCTTCACATAGCGCTCATGATGCGGAGCTTTCGGATCGTACTTCATGATGTGCACTTTCTCCTGCCCCACGACGTAGCAGCGGTAATAATCCTCAAACTCCACGCCATGCTGCAACGTCATGCAGAGGTCGCCCGTCCGGTTGTAGTTATGGAAGAATTCTTCCGGAGAATGCACCTTATAGACGTGTTTCCAGCCGCCGCCCGAATAAGGCTTTAAGAACGCGGGAAACTCAACATAGGCAAACACCTCTTCCCAATTCAACGGATACATTAAATTCCGCATCGATTTATCGGTGGTATCCGGGGGATGCTGGTGATGCGGCAAAATCACAGTCGGCGGAATCGCCACGCCCATCTTGTGCGCTAATGCATAATTAAAAAACTTGTCGTCCGCCGTCCACCAGAACGGGTTGTTAATCACAATCGTCCCGTGCAGCATTGCGTTCTTCAAATATGCCCGGTAGAAAGGAATGTCCTGAGAAATCCGGTCAATGATGACGGCGTACTTCTTCGGCTCATCCATCCGGATGCCGCCAACCTTCACAAATTCGGCGGTAATGCCGTCGGCCTTCATGGAGTTGATTTTCTCGACCAATGCCGGTGGAAACGTATTCTCCATCCCGAAAAGAATTCCGATTTTCTTGTCAGCCATAAGTCAGATCCTCTTCCAAAATCTCGCTGGTGGAGCGTCGGGCTCACCGCCGGGCGGTCATGGCCCTGACGAGCGAGACGCCCGTCTCCACACTAGAAATACTTTCCCGCCATCCGCTGCCACAGCGGCCAATCATGCTTGCTGTTATCCGCGAAGATATCCAACCAATGCGGAATCCTCTTGCCCTGAAAAATCCCAGCCATCTTTACGTTCGCGTCGAGGCACATATCCCAATCCGCTGTTCCCAGGACAATCTTTATGTGCCGCAAACGGTTCAGCTGCCACTCGTCATTCATGTTCGTCAAATAGTCAGGAGGATTGTTAAAGTAGGAATTGTCGTCGTAGTAGCCGTCGAGGAAGCTCTTGATGTCGAATGATCCGCTCATGGTCACGCAAGCAGTAACCATCTCCGGATGCTTCATCGAAAAATTCAACGCGTGATAACCGCCAAAACTGCATCCTGTCAGCGTGATCTGCGGAGCCCAGTTCCTCCACTTCAAATAAGGAAGAAACTCGTTGATAACGTAACGCTCGTACAGCACATGCCGCCAGATCCGCGCTCCCGGATGCGCGCCCTTGTTATACCAACTCTCGCGGTCGACGCTATCGATGCAGAACACCTGGATCGCGCCCCGTTCCAGCTTCTCATCTAGAGCGCGGATCATCCCGGCATCTTCATACTCAAAAAAACGTCCCTGGGATGTCGGAAAAACGAGGATCGGTTGGCCGGAGTGCCCGAACACGAGCGACTCCATGTCGCGCCCTAATTCGTGGCTGTATTGTTTGTTGTATTCGCGGTGCATGCGCGCGAGGATTGTAACCGAACCGCGCGGCCTTCGGCATCTGCCTGTTATGAACGACGCGCCGTTTATACCGGTTCTTCAAATCCCAAGGGTCAGAAAGATCAGAAGGAAGGTGAGAAAGAAGAACAAAATTAGGGTTCTGAGACGCATGGAGCCGCCGAGCCGCAGTGAATTATTGCCCGATTGGTCCGCCGCGCGGATTGATTCCAAGATGCTTCAGCTTCGATTGCAGCGTTGTCCGCTTTAACCCTAACCGCACCGCCGCCCCTTTTGGCCCGCCAATCTGCCCGTGGCTCTCCCGCAAAGCGCGTAGAATATGTTCGCGTTCCGTCGCCTCCAGCGTTTCATCCACGGTTTTCTCCTCTGTGCCAGTCGGAGCCAGTTCGCTTAACGGCGCAACCAGCACCGAACCTTGCGTCAGAATCACCGACCGCTCGATAAAATTCTCCAGTTCGCGCACGTTCCCTGGCCACTCCCACTCAATGAGAGCGTCCATGGTTCTCTTTGGAATGCTTGCGATCGACTTGTTCATCCGCCGGGCACATTTCTGCACAAAGTGTTCCACCAGCAACTGAATGTCCTCCCGCCGTTCCCGTAATGGCGGCAAGCGGACCGGAAACACGTTCAGCCGGTAATACAAATCGCTGCGGAACTCGTTCTGCCGTACGAAATCGACCAAATCGCGGTTCGTCGCTGCAATTAAACGAAAATCTACTTTCAGCGTTTGCGTTCCACCCAGCCTCTCGAACTCCTGATCCTGCAAAACCCGCAATAGCTTCGGCTGCAACGCCAGCGAAATCTCCCCGATCTCGTCGAGAAACAAGGTGCCCTTGTCGGCCAGTTCGAGTCGTCCTATTTTCCTGCTTACCGCTCCGGTGAATGCGCCTTTCTCATTCCCGAATAACTCGCTCTCCAGCAGCCCCGACGGAATGGCCGCACAATTCAATTTGATGAAGCTATTTTCGGCGCGCCGGCTCAACCGGTGGATCGCCCGCGCCACCAACTCCTTGCCCGTTCCCGTTTCGCCCAGCAGCAGCACGGTGGCATCGCTGGCCGCTACTTTCCCCACCTGCTCCATAACGGCTTGTAGAGGCTTGCTCTGGCCAATGATTTCCCCGAACCCCAGTTCGGCATCGATTTCCTGCTCGAGATAGAGCTTTTCCTCCGTAAGCTTCTTCTTGGCTTCGCGTAATTGTTCCTCGTTTTGCCGCAAGGCTTCCTCGGCGCGCTTGCGATGGTCCTCCGCCTGCCTCCGTTCGGTGATGTCCTGCACCAAAGCCATGTGCCATCGTCGCTGCTCTCCTTTACTCCACATCGGCACCACCAGAATCTTGACCCAGCGCACTGATCCATCCGGGCGAAGATACCTCTTGTCCATCTCGTAATTTGCCAGCTTTTCCTCGGCCAGTTGCTTCAGGTATTCGCTGCCGTGGTCAACATCGTCGGGATGGGTAATGCTGCCCACGTCGATCCGCAGCAGTTCTCCTTCACTGCGCCCAGCGATTTCGCAGAACTTCGGATTGGCTTGCAGGAATCGCCCGGTGTGCGAATCCACCAGACAAATGCCAACCGGAGACCGCTCGTAGACTGTCCGGAATCGCATTTCACTTTCGCGCAGCGCTTTCTCCGCCTGCTTCAACTCTGTCAGGTCGATCGATGCGCCGACCACTCCCCGCGTCTTGCCCGCCTCATCCAGCAGCGGAACCGCGTTCACTACTGTTTCGCGCTCGCTGCCATCCGCAAATACCATCGTCAGGACGCGTCCATATACCGGCTCTCCCGTGGCCGCTGCTTGCTGCATAGGCAACATATCGGCCGGAATCTCCACACCGTCTCGCATTAGCCGGAAGGCGGATCGCTCCCCGGGCGCAGCGCTCTTCGAAAAGTTCTCGCCCGCCGGCACACGCATCTGTTCGTATGCCGCCCGGTTGCCCGTCATTCGCCGGCACTCGGCGTCATGTGCGATGCAAACCGGTACTGGCACCGCTTCCAGCACTGTCTCCAGTTCCGTCGCTCGCGCCCGTTCCCGTGCTTCACTCTCCCGTAACGCCTCCTCCGCCCGCTTCCGCTCGGTAATGTCGCGCACAACGCACACTGCGTGAGTGATCCCTGTCGAGCCTTCCAACGGAAAATACGTTGCCCATATATCCCTCTCGCCGATCTCTGGATATCGATACCTAATCTCGTAGCTGACGACTTTCCCCCGCAAACACTCGTCCAGTTTGTGCTTGATCACTGACTCAAACGCGTCCGGGTTCAATACCTCCGGTACCAAGCGTCCTACAACATGTTCTTTCGTCAAACCCCGATAGGCCAGGTACACCCGGTTCGCGATTACGTACCGATATTCCCGGTCCACCACCGTGATCTGTTCTTCAAGGTTCTCTACCACTCTTCCGAACTCTCGCAGCCTCTCCTCGGCTCGCTTCTTCGCTGTGATCTCGCGCGACACGGCCACGATATACTCCCGGTCCAGTTGCACGTGTCGTAAATTCATCTCCGCCCGAAGAGTTGTTCCATCCTTCCGCCGATGCGATCTTTCCATGATTGCGAATCCCGGGTCCGTCGACTGCTGTCGCAGCCACCCGCGCAAACGTTCGCCAGAGTCCGGATCGATGTCAAAAACGGTCATGGACAGAAGCTCTTCCCGGCTATACCCCAGTTCCACGCATGCCTTCTCATTCACATCGAGGAAACGCAGGGTCTCTGTATCGAGGACCTCGATGGCATCGTTGGATTGGTCCAGCAGCGTGCGGAAGAGCGTCAGTTCGTGTAGCATCCGCTCCCGCTCCCGCGCCGTCTTCAGCAGCTCTTCGTTGGTCGCGCGCAGTTCCTTCTCCGCCCGCACCCGTTCCGTGACGTCGTGAGCGATTCCTCGCACGATCGGAGTTGCCACTCCCTCGGTTCGCAGTGTGTTGTGATATTCCCAGATGCGCTGCTCTCCCGATCGCGTCATGACCGCCATCAGCCCGCGAGATTCCCCGGTGCGCTCGATCTCGCGCAGGTAGTCTTCAAAATGACTCCGGAATTGCGGGTCAAGAAAGTCCCGCATCGGCTTCTGCAGCATTTCTTCTACGCTGTAACCCAACAGACGCGCTGGACCGGGATTGACCGACAGGAATCGGCCTTGAAGGTCGTGGACGCACAGCAGGTCCTGGCTGTGCTCAACTAGATCGCGATACCAGTCTTCGTTTTCTTCCAGGGCCCGCCGGATCGGGTCCCACGCGACTGGCAATTCTTCCGGGAAGTGGCGCTTCCGTTCCCCAGGGTGCAATGCCATGGCTCACCCATCGGCGAGACGCTTGGAATCTTATACTCGTGATCGGCCAGATCGAATTCCAGCGACCGCCCCAATATTTAATTTTCAGAGGTCTTTCGAACGGCGCCTCCTAAAATCACCCACTAACTTCTCCGAGGCACGGGGATACCGTCGGTCTTTCCGGGAGAGTCTAGCAGAATATCGTCTTCGTTACACCTTGTAAGTAGCGTCCCTGGATATTCGACTGCTCGGCGGGTAACCACCCCACTTCGAAAATGGTATCTTCCGTAATCTTTCCGCCAAAAGAATCACTGTGTAGTCTGAATGTAAGCCACAACATGGCGAATTTCTCAGAGATCTGGATCTGAGTCTCTAATACTGAGTTGTCCAAGGACGCCACCGCCCCTATGTCTTCTCCTACGAATGGTGCACCGAATATAGCTCCGTCCGCTCCGCGGGCGGCAGCCGCCGCGGCCACTGCCGCTGCGCCGATGTCGACTCCCGAGCTCCTGGCGGCGATGCTAAGAACTTCGCCGAAGATCAGCGATCTATTTTTTTCGCCCGGGAAGCCACCGCTCGTGGAAATTAGTGGAAAACTGGCCCCGGCCGGAGCGACTCGCGCCCTCACCAATGACGATACTCGGCGCCTTGCGACCGATCTCATTGGCAGCAACCAGGATGCAATTGATAACCTGAAGCAACTCGGTTCCTGCGATGTGTCCTACAGTTTGTCCGGTGCGCATCGCTTTCGCGTCAACGTCTTCATGCAGCGCGGTTCCTGCGCCATTGTGATGCGGGTAATTCCCGGCAAAGTGCCAGACTTCGAATCGCTGAACTTGCCTTCGGAATTGAAGAAGATCGTCAGCCTGCGCAATGGAATCGTGTTGGTGACCGGGCCGACCGGCTCCGGCAAATCGTCCACCCTGGCCGCCATCATCGACAGAATCAATAAAGAGCAGTCCTATCACGTGCTCACGATCGAGGATCCGATAGAGTTCCTGCACCCGCACAAGAGCTGCATTGTGAATCAGCGTGAATTGCACAGCGATACGCCGAGTTTTGCCCTGGCTCTAAGGGCGGCCCTGCGCCAGGCTCCCAAAGTGATTCTTGTAGGAGAGATGCGAGACAAGGAAACCATCGAGATCGCGATGGAGGCGGCAGAAACGGGTCACCTCGTCCTCTCCACACTGCATACTATCGATGCGTCGAAGACGGTGGAGAGAATCGTCGGAGTTTTCCCGATGGCCGAGCAGCACATTCTCCGTAACCGCCTGGCCAAGAGCTTTCGCTACATCGTTTCGCAAAGGCTCATCCCTCGTAAGGATGGCACTGGACGGGTGGCTGTGATTGAAATATTGAAGTCCACTCTGCGCACTCGTGAATATGTCGAGAAAGGTGAATCCGACGGCAAGACGTTGCTCGATGCAATGCGCGTCGGAGGGGAAGAGGGGATGCAGCATTTTGACGGCGACATCGAAAGACTGATCCGTGATGGGACCATCGACATGGACACAGGACTGGCGTACGCCACCAACCCCGGGAATCTTCTGTTGGAAATGTCCGATCTAAAACTCGAGGCCGAGGCCGATCCGCTGCTCGAGACCAGCGCCACCTAGGGGAGCACTTGGCGTCTTAACTCGGGACGGCCGCAATGCTACCTGCTAGTCTGTGACGAAAAACCCCGCCCAGGCAAAGCTTGGGCGGGGCACCCTCTAGAACTCAGACGGTCGCAATCGGTCGTGCCACTCGCCTCGCTATTTCAGTGACGCGAGCAGAGTCTCTTCTGTGGCGGACGCGTTCGAGGCGCGCAGTTCGGTCTCCGCTCTGCTCTCCGGCAGGCGGTAGGTGATGTTGCTGCCCTCGAGCTTGATCCCCGACAGGAAGTAACGTTCTCCGTAACGCTTGAAGACAAGCGCGTAATGAGAGGCGTCTTGTTTGCCCTCCGCCTGAGACGACGTGGACACCAGGGCCACCTTTGCCTCGGTGTTGCGAATCACCAGAGTCTTGCCGTCCATGGTGAACGCCTGCACGACGTATTCGCCGGCAGGAACGGTCTTGTTTGCGACCATGAACTCAAATGGCACCTGGGCCACGATCCTGGTGCTGCCGATCAGTTGCGCAGCCGCCATGCCCGAGAGCACCACTAACGTCACTACCACTAACCATTTTGCCTGCTTCATAAACTGCCTCCGAGAGCTAATCAGCTCAGCGGGGAAGTGATTGCTATCTTGCCTCGGGTTCAAGAAAACGTCCATGGAGCCGGTCTGAAGCGGTCTGAATTGATATGAAGAATGCTCTGGCTGAACTGCCTCCGTCAGGGAAACGGGGTGCGTTAGTCAACCTGACTAGACTAGAAGGACGACATACGAAAGTAGGTTTGCAAAGTTGTCGATGGCCTCTCTCCGCCTGCCTTTTCAATAACTTAGCCCCGTAAAATCCCAAATTTCCCCGCTTAACCCCGTTTTTCTCCCCTTCATTGCCTTCTTCGTGCTTAAAGGTCACGGTTTCAATAGGATCACTGTGACCCATTCCACGCATTGAAACTTCCAGGTTTCCTCGTGGAAAAGTCTATTTACGCAGGTTCCCGCATGCGGGGCTGCGGGGATAGTTCCAACTCCCGAGCTAAAGAAAGCGAGAGCAGAATGCATAAGCCGATCAAATATGTTGAGAAGGCCGTAACCGTTGCCGCCACGGGCGCATGGGCAGTTTTTGAACGCCTGAACCGCGTTGCTCCGAATGCGTCGCCGACTCCGAAGTGGTCCGATAAGCCCCTGCTCAAGTCGTGGGAAAAGTCGAAGCCGCCGCTCGGCTGGCCGCGCTCGACTGATTCGCTCTGTCCCAAGTGCGTGCCCGAAATACGGCAGCAGATTCTTGACGGCCATCTACCGGTCGATGTTCTGATGGACGAAAAAGTCGGCGAGATCAAGGCCCAGATCGTCGAACGTGATGGCAAGATCTGGATGGTCAAGGACTGCGTCAAGCACGGTCACTTCGAAGACTTGATGTCGATTGACACGGAATTCTCGCAGCACCTGGAAGAAGTTTTCCCCGGCCGCGATATCAAGGCCCACAACGACGAGAAGCTGCATCACCACGGTTCGTCCACAGTGAAGTATGGACGGGGCTCGGTGCTTACCGTCGATCTTACAAATCGCTGCAACATGATGTGCGATCCCTGCTTTATGGACGCGAATCAGGTTGGCTATGTCCACGAACTTACGTGGGAAGAAATCAAGACCGTGCTCGACAACGCGATTACCATCAAGCCGCGGCGTCAGATGTCGGTGCAGTTCTCCGGCGGCGAGCCTACGCTGTCTCCGTACTTCCTGGACGCGGTTCGTTATGCCCGCAAGGTTGGATACAACAGCGTGCAGGCCGCAACCAACGGGATTGAGTTCGCCAAGAGTTTTGAATTCTGCCAGCAGGCGGTTGAAGCGGGAATGCGTTACGCCTATCTGCAGTTTGACGGGATCGGCAACGCGGCTAACGATCATCGCGCCGTCGGTAACCTGTTCGATGTGAAATTGAAAGCGATCGACAACCTGCATCGCGCGGGCTGCGAAATCGTCCCCGTGGTCACCATCATCAACGGGATCAACAACGAGCAGGTCGGACGCATCATTCAGTTCGCGCTCGACAATCCGAAGAAGATCGGATTCCTGAGCTTCCAGCCGGTTTCGTTCACCGGCCGTGACGAAGCCATCACCGACGATCGCCGGCAAGCCCAGCGTTACACCCTGGCGCACCTGGCGCACGACGTCAAAAATCAAACTGGCTTCGGCGTCCCGGCCCGCGACTGGTATCCAATTAGCTTCATGAGCACGTTCTCCGACTGGGCCGATGTTATGCACGCTCAGGATTCCAATAACGATTGGGGCCAACTCTCTTGTGGTTGCCATCCGAATTGTGGGACGGGGATGGCTTTGATGATTGATAAGGAGACTAAGGAAGCAGTTCCGGTTACTGCTTTTCTTAAGGGCGATCAGCTGGCTAAGGACATTGCCAAAGTCAACGATGCGGCTCGCAGTAAATTTTGGACCGTGTTCGGCATGGCTTTGGCTTTGATGAAGAACTACGATTCATTCCAATCGCCGAAGCACTTCAAGATGACGGACCTGCTGAAGAAGTTCGACAAGAACTTCAATGCCACGGGCAAGAACTATGGCAAGGTTGGTCCGGACAGGACGATTGACGACGTGATGAAGCGGCGTCAGGACCGATGGAATTTCCTGTTCATCGCCGGGATGTGGTTCCAGGATCTGTTTAACTACGACTTCCGGCGGACTGAGCAGTGCATCATTCCTTATGCGACGCAGGAAGGCGAGATCAGCTTCTGCGCTTACAACACGGGCGTGGGCTGGCGCAACATCATTGAAAAGATGCACATGACTTCGACGCTTACGAAGTGGTACGAAGAGCACGGACGTCACGAGATCTTTGCGGGTGGCAAGAAGGTCAACATGGAGGACAAAGAGCACGCCCTCTATCTCCGTGAAGAAATCGTCACCCACGAAGTGCAGCACGATCTTGACAAGCTGGGCATTGCGAAAACGGCGCGCGAAGAGAAGAAACGCGCTCGCGACAGCAAGGCCGAGAGCGTCAAAGTTAATAACAACAAAGTCAAGAACGACGCTGCCTACGACGCACGGATGGCGCAGCTCTATCGGGAAGTTGTCCTGAAAGAGAAGCCGGCTACGTCGAATGAAGGTGGATTCATACCCCTGGGTGCGATCACTGCGGCAATTGCTCCAGCGAATGGGAATGGTGCGACGAGAAAGAGTGAAGAAGTTGGCGAGCCGGTGGCCGGGGACTAGAGACCAGTTCCCAGTTCTCAGTTCTCAGAGGCCGCTCGAAAGGGCGGCCTTTTGTATTGGCTCGACACTGTACGGACTTCAGAATTCCCGCCTTTTTTCGCTCACCCGTTTCTTTTCGTTTCAGAAATGACCTGGTAGTCGTGTCTTATTCGGAGGCCATGAACTTCAGGCACACGGGCGAGGGAACGTGGAGTGTCTGGCCGGTGGGGGTTAGTCTTCCGGAGTTGGGGTCGATCCTAAAAATTACGACGTTGTTTGTGTCCTGATTGGCCACGAACAGGAGCTTGCCGGCGGGATCGATCTCGAAGTTGCGCGGCGTCTTGCCTTGGGAGGGGAAGTGATCCACGAGAGTTAGAGTGCCGGTGTGGCTGTCGATGGAGAAGACGGCGATGCTATCGTGTCCGCGATTGGAGGCGAACAGGAATTTACCGCTGGGATGCACCTTGATTTCGGCGGTGTCGTTGCTCCCGGAGAATCCTTTTGGAAGTGTCGAAACCGTCGTCAGCTTATGCAGCTTGCCGCAGCTCGCCTCGTACGAAAATGCGGTGATGCTGGACTGCAATTCGTTGACGACGTAAGCGAACTTGCCATTCGGATGAAAGGCCAGGTGGCGAGGCCCGGCGCCGGGGTCGAGCTTGGCGTAGGGAGGGTCGTTCGCGGTTAGGGATCCGGGCTTTTTCTTTGTGTCGTTCTTTGCTTCATTCTTTACGTCGGCATCGAAGCGGTACACGAGTAACTCGTCCAGGCCTAGATCGACCGCGATGGCAAAACGATTGTCGGGTGTGGTCTCGATCCAATGCGCGTGCGGACCTTCCTGGCGCTCTTTGTTGATGCTGGAACCTGCGTGCTGAACGAAGGCGGAGGGTTCACCTATGTGGCCGTCGTCTCGGGCGTCGTTTTGAACTGGGAACACGGCCACGCTTCCTCCGGTGTAGTTTGCCACCAGGGCGAACTTACCGGTCTGGTCGAATGCGATGTAGCAGGGGTCGGCGCCGCGCGAGGCGACTTCGCTCAAGAGCGATAACTTGCCGGTCTGCCGATTGATGGCAAAGGCGCTGACAGCTCCGCTGTCGGCACCTTTATACTTCGGGACTTCATTCACCGCATACAGGAAACGACGGCTCGGGTCGATCGCGAGGAATGATGGATTGGTGGTTTCTGCCGCTACACCGAGCGGGGTCAGCTCAGAGGATTTGGCATCGAAGCGGTAGGCGTAAATGCCTTTGCTCTCCTTCTGGGTGTAAGTGCCGACGAAGAGAAGGTATTTGCCTTTCGGGGAATCTTTGGCGGCGGCCATGGTCACTGTGACTAGCGAAAGGAGAAGGAAGATCCAGCGCAGGCAGAGGCGGCGAGAAATTGTCATGTGGTTTATCAAAGCGTATTCGAGGTGCGGGCGCAAGTAGGGAGATTGCGGGGAATCCGATTCGAGGCGGGAGGGCGAGGCTTCCGTTGCGGGTGAACCTGCAGCGGCTGTGAAATCTGGCGGGAGTTCCCCTTCGACTACGCTCATGGCAGGTCCGCGCCACACGGGCGATGCGGTATGCTTCCGACATGGATTCGCGGCGATTGCCGGCTGGTGATGGGGCGCTGATCCAGATCGTGGACGCAGCTCTGGCCGATGCCGCGCGACGTAGCGGCGAGTGGTTGGTGTGCCGTCCGGGATGCACGCAGTGCTGCATGGGTGTCTTTGCCATCAATCCACTGGATGCGGTGCGGCTACAGCAGGGGCTGGCTGATCTCGAAACGACGGACCCTCAAAGGGCGGGGCGCATTCGCGAGCGAGCGCGGGCGTCGATCCGGCAGTTGTCGGCGGAGTTTCCCGGTCACGTGAAAACGGGGTTGCTCGACGAAGGTCCTGAAGCGGATGAGCGCTTCGCGGAATTTGCAAACGATGAGGTCTGTCCGGTGCTCGATCCGGAGACCGGATTGTGCGATCTATACGGTGCCCGGCCGATGACGTGCCGCACGTTTGGTCCTCCCGTACGAACAGAAGGCGGCCTTGGAGTCTGCGAATTGTGTTTTCACGGCGCGACTGACGAACAGATCGCGGCTTGCGAGATGGTGGTCGATCCGGATGACTTGGAATCGAAGCTGCTGGGGAAACTGGAGAAGACGCGAGGTCCGTGCGAGCGGACGATTGTTGCGTTCTGTGTGAAGTGAAAGGCAGGCCGTCCGGACGGCACGAACTGCAGATGGCTCCCCTTCGGTCTTCGCTCGCGGCAAGGAGGACGATTATATGGATGATATAAAGTTTCGTGGACAGTAGTGTCCGCGCCACACGTTAAATTGTTAGAAGACTCTTAATTTTGACTTAGACACGAAAGGCACCTTTCGCTTGGAGTTACAACGGTGCTAGTTTCGTGCTGCGGCTGCGCGCACATTTATGCAGGCAAATGAATACGATCTGGTAGTGATTGGAAGCGGTCCGGCGGGACAGAAGGGCGCGATTTGCGCGGCAAAAATGCGCAAGCGGGTCGCGATCATCGACCGGCGGCTGACGATGGGAGGGGTGTGCGTTCATACCGGGACAATTCCGAGCAAAGTACTGCGCGAGGCGGTGCTCTATCTGAGCGGTTTGCGCGAGCGAATGTTCTATGGACGTGGTTACGTGGTGAAAGACCGGATCATGATGTCGGATCTGGTGCTGCGGGCGCAGTCGGTGATGACGCGGGAAGTGGACGTGATCAAGGCGCAGCTGCGGCGGAACTACGTGACGGCACTCGAAGGAGACGCTCATTTTGCCGATCCACATACGATTGAAATCGTTACCGAAGAAGGAGTGCAGCAGGTTCGGGGAGAGAAGATACTGATCGCCTGCGGCACACGGCCGGCGCACATCGACGGGATTCCGGTGGACGGCCAGCGCATCTTCGATTCGGATCAGGTCCACCTTATCGAAGAAATACCGCGGGAATTGATCGTAGTGGGTGCGGGGATTATTGGACTGGAATACGCGTCCATGTTCGCGGCGCTCGGGGTGAAGGTGACGCTGCTCGACCAGCGTCCTACTTTGCTGGAATTTGTGGATCGGGAGATTATCGAAAGCCTGTGTTTCCAGCTGCGGCAACTGGGGACGGTTTTTCGCGTCGGCGAGAAGGTCGTGACGGTCGGATTCGACGGAGAACGGGACAAGGTTTTTGCGACGCTGGAGAGCGGAAAGAAGATTCGTGGGCAGGCGCTGCTGTACACGATTGGACGGCAAGCCAACAGCGACAAGCTGAAAATCGAGGTAGCGGGTTTGGATCCGGACGGGCGCGGCAAGCTGGCGGTGAACGAAAATTTTCAAACCGCGGTGCCGCACATCTACGCGGCGGGAGATGTGATTGGATTTCCGGCTTTGGCCAGTACTTCGATGGAGCAGGGACGACTCGCGGGTTGTCATATGTTCGGCAAGCCCAGCCGGATTCTGCCGAATCTTATCCCTTACGGCATCTATACGATTCCAGAAATATCGATGGTAGGCGCCACCGAGGAAGAACTGACGCGCAGCAAGACTCCGTATGAGAGCGGTCTGGCGCGCTATTCGGAGTTGGCGAAAGGGCAGATGCTGGGCGACGATCAGGGATTGCTGAAGATTTTGTTTGATCCGGATACGCTTAAGCTGCTGGGCGTGCACATTATTGGGGAACGGGCGGCGGAGATCGTGCACATCGGACAAGCGGTGCTGACAATGGGAGCCACCATCGAATATTTTCGCGATACGGTGTTCAACTATCCGACGCTGGCGGAAGCGTATAAGGTGGCGGCGCTCGACGGGCTGAATAAACTCTGAGCGTGTGGTGGCGGGGCTTTGCCCCGCATGGATGGCCCCTTCGGCTCCGCTCAGGGGTAGGCTCCGCAACGTGAACCACACAGCCCTTCACTGTCGCGCCTGATACCAGCGGCGCACGGCCACGACCGACCAGATGGCTTCGACCGCTCCAAAGGGCCAGGCGCCCTGTAGAAAACCATACACAGAGCCGAGCGCGCAGGCGATGGCGAATGCCAGGATGAACCAGGAACTGCGGCTTTCCAGCGCGTAAGTGACGAGCATCGCGGTCACTGCGAACAGTCCGAATAGCGTGAGCATATTCACGTTCCTGGTTCCTCCGCTGGGGCGTCATTTGCGCGGTGAATCATCCTACCAATTCTTGCGTGGCCAAATTTGCGGTAACCTCGAATTTTCCGCTTCGGCGGCGAGTTCGCGGACAGGAGTGTCCGCGCCACACAGGCGAAGTGGTGGAGGGGTTCGTGAGAGAACGTTCAAGAAAAATGCAAGCGGTGGGATGGTTGATGTTGTGCGAGGCTTTGACGGTTTTGAGCGTGAGTATGCCCCTGTGCGCGGAAGCTGTCTCGCTGCAGGCACTGGTTACGCCCTCCACTACGATCGTCAAAGATGGGCGGACCGTGCAGTTCGCGCTTTACAGTTTTATCGAGTTCAAGTCGCTGGCCGAGTTATTTCCATACATTGAGTCGCAAACGCAGCGCTGGAATGTTCCGGGTGGCCTGGATGACGAGCAGCGGGGCCGGTTGGCTGGCGAATTGCTGCGGCGCGGGATTGAAAGCCGGGTGATCTCGATGGAAGACGAGCGGCCATTGGAGACTCTCATGACCCACACGAGCGAAGAGGTGCGGCAGGCGCTCGCGCGTGTAAATGAGCGAGTTCCTCCGGGATACGGCGAGGCAATCTTGGCAGTGCAGGAAAAATGGAAGCATTCGTTGAACTGCTGGAGCGCTTCGCCTTCGATCCCAGGGCGCGTGCTCTCGAACTGGTATCCGATTGAAGAAGGTATCGAACTGTATGGCGCGACCTACGACTCGACAGAACATTTCTGGCAGGCGGTGAAGTATCATCCGGACGTTACAGTGGCGGATCTCACGGGGTTACTCAGCGTTCTTGAACAAAAGGACTGGGCTCCCTGGCTGGCGCGCCTCGATGGTGATCCCAAAATCTACTTGCCAAACGCCTACGCGGTGGAATTCCTGCGGCACAATCTTGCCAAAGAGCGACTGCAATGGTTTCATGACGAACTGGGGCGTCACGCGCTAGGCTCGAGCGACCATGCGCGGGCGGTTCAGCAGCGCGGTACGGCCTCGTTCCGCTTCAGCGCGTTCGAAGAAAAAGTGCTGTGGGGCGATCTGGCGGATGTGCTTCACCTGGTGTATACGTTCTCTCTACCCGGCGATCCCATTCGGAAGGTGCTCGGGGCCCGGCATTTTGACGCTGTTTATTTGAGCGAGCGCAGGATGGGTTTTATCAGCGAAGAGTTTCGTTCGTTGATGCTCGAGATCTGGCGGGCGAAGTATTTGAAGATGGCGCGGTTCCGCGAAGTCATCAGCTCGATTCCCATGGAGATTCGGCTGTCCCATTTTTTGAATGATGGGGACTCGCCGGATATTCCGATCCCGGTGTATGTGGGGTACTTGAACCAGATCCGGGAACTGGCGCGGGCCCGATGAGAGGGGTCAGCCGTCAGCTCTCAGCTTTCAGGTCGGCCGATTGGTCCACTCCGGCCTTATTAGGGGCTTTCTGAGGCGATACCGGAAGAAGGCGCGCGGAGATGGGCTGGCGGTTATCCTTCGTCCTTTGCAAAGGAGAGGTTAAAATGGATGATTCCGGCCTGTTTCCTGGGGGCACTGTGAGCGGGAGAAAGTGATCTCGTAACGTTGTCATGTAATGTTGTCTCGGGACGTCGTGCTGAAACATAGCGCGGCCGAAAGAAACATTGATTCGTGGACCCTGTAAACAATCTCGAAGAAGACCGGACGTCGGGTGATGTGAGTGCGTCGGTTGCAGGCATATCGCCGGCTACGCGCATTGGTCCGGACGTCGCTCCGGTCGTTGCTCCGGTCGTTGCTCTGAACGTTCCTCCGAACGTTATCCCCGGTGCTCAACTCATGCCCCCGCCGGCTGATCGCTCTCGGCCTTCGGCGCCCGTTTACTGGCGGGTGGAGGGAAGTCTGCTGGAGCTGACCACGGTTCGGCCAATCGCTTTTTTTACCTGGAACAGCCAGACATTTATCGCGCGGGCGGCGCGCCGCAGCCTGGTGCTTTTGATGGCGCTGCTGCGGCCATTTTTGTATGCGGCGAACCGGGTGGCCGCGACTCGGATCGTTCACGCCGTGCTGCGAGGGGTTTCGCGCGACCGGCTGGATTTGTTGGGCGAGGAAGAATTCGCATACAAGCTGAAGCCGCTGCTTAAGGAAGAAGGAGTGCGGCACCTGAAGGCGTTGCAGGCGACAGGCGTGGATGTGGTGCTGGTGAGCCAGGGATTGGAGCATGTGATGCGTCCGCTGGCGCGGCATCTGGGAGTGCGGTGGATTATTGCGAACCGCCTTGATTTCCGCAATGGAGTTGCGACCGGGCGGCTGCTGAGTCCGGTGATCCGGCCGCGGGGATTGTTTGCGCGGATTCGCGAAGCGGGTCCGGACGGGCAACAGAGTCCGGCACGATGGGTGCGGGCGCTTGGTTTGCGCGGTCCGAAGGCGCTGGCGTCGGCGATTGTGCCGGCGGTTCGGCTAGAGGCGCCGCGGGTGCGCCCGATTGTATATTTCGGCAAGACACGGCATCCGGCGCCGTTTTCAGTGCGGAGAGCGCTGGACGGAAAGCGCGTGATGCTGATCGGTGTCACGGGATTTATCGGCAAGGTGTGGCTGGCGAATACGTTGATGGATCTGCCTGAGATCGGGAAACTCTATCTCTTGATCCGGCCCCAGAAGTCGAGTCCGGCGCAGAAGCGCTTTGAGAAAATGATCGAAGGATCGCCAGTGTTTGATCCATTGTTTGACAAATACGGCGACCGGCTGGGCGCCTTGCTGGCAGAAAAGATTGAGGTGGTGGAGGGCGATGTTTCGCAGCCCGGATTGGGGCTGGATCCAGAGACAGGCGTGCGGTTGCGGAAGGATCTCGATTTGATCATCAACAGCTCGGGGTTAACGGATTTCAATCCGGATTTGCGGGACGCTTTGGCAGTGAATGTGGATTCGACGCATCACCTGATCGAATTCATTCGCGGATCGGATCATGCCGCGCTGTTGCATCTTTCGACTTGTTATGTGGCCGGACAGCGCGACGGGCGCGTCAGCGAGCGGGTGCGTTTGAATTACACCCCGGCGCACTTAAAGAGCTTCGACTCGGAAAAAGAGTGGCATCGCCTGCATGAATTGGTGGAGTGGGCGGAAGAGCGGGTGGAAGGGCCGGAAGTCACAGAGGAACTGAAAAAGCAGGCGCTGGAGAAAGAGCATGCGGCGAAAGGGCTGAGCGGTCAGGCACTGGAAAACCAGATCCGCAAAAACCGGGTTCGCTGGTTGAAGAATTATCTTACGGAAGAAGGCACCAGACGCGCGAAGGAGTTGGGCTGGCCGAATACGTACACGTTCACGAAGAGCCTGGCGGAATCGCTCATAGCGAAGCATGGAGCCGGACTTCCGATAGCGATTGTACGTCCGTCAATTGTTGAGACTTCGGTGGCGAAGCCGTTTCGCGGTTGGAATGAGGGGATCAACACTTCGGCGTCGCTGTCGTATCTGCTGGGGACGGCGTTCCGGCAGTTGCCTTCAAACGAACGCAAGCGACTGGATATTATTCCGGTGGATGCGGTGTGCGCGGGGATGACGCTGATTGGCGCGGCACTGGTGGAACGGCGGCACGATCCGATGTATCAACTGGCGACGTCGGTGACCAATCCTTGTGATATGGGGCGATCGATTGAGTTGACTTCGCTGGGGCACCGGCGGCACTATCGCGCGCAGGAGGGTTTGGAGTACTGGCTGCGGTTGCGAATGGATGCGATTCCGGTTTCGAAAGAACGTTACAACCGCATGTCTGCGCCGGCGCAAAAGATGATTATCCAATCGATTCAGCGGGTGATGTCTCCGCTGCCCTCTGCGATGAAAAAGCCACTCGCGAAAACTGAGCGCAACCTCGAGCGCGTGGAGAAGTTAGTGGGGCTGTTCGAGCCGTTTATTCTGCACAACGAGCATGACTTTGTCGCGGATAATGTGGAGAAGTTGTCGCAGGCTCTGACGCCCGAAGAGAAGGAAGTTTTCGGATATGACACGGTGGGTTTGGACTGGTGGGAGTATTGGATCGACATTCATATTCCGGCATTGCGGCGGTGGACGTATCCGCTGATTGAAGGGCGGCCGCTCGAGGCGCGCGCGCCGCGGGTTCTGCACATGCCGCCGCCGGCGACGATGACAACGACCATGCCGACGACGGAAAATGGCGATGCGGTGAAGACGGGGACGAACGGAGCAACGTGGCGATTTTCCTGACCGGTGGGACCGGGTACATCGGCGCGCATGTCGCCGCCAAACTGCTCGACCAGCATGATGCGGCCTTGAACCTGCTGGTGCGCGGCCGCGATCCGCGTGACGCGGAGCTACGGCTCTGGAATGCTTTGCAGCTGCACATGCCGTTCCCGAAATTCTATGAATACTTGCAGGCGAAGATCCGGATTTTTCGCGGCGATCTCACGTCGCCGCAGTTCGGGCTCGATCCGGGCGATTACGACCGGCTGGTACACAGCACCGATTCGGTGATCCATTGCGCGGCGTCACTCAATCGGAAGTCGGAAAAGAGTTGTTTGAATGTGAATCTGCGCGGGACGCTGGAAGTAGTGCAGTTGGCGCGCCGAGCCCAGTATTATCACGGGCTGCAACGGTTTTCGAACGTGAGTACGGTGGCGGTGGCGGGGAAACGCAGCCACGAAGTTGTTTCGGAAGATCAAGCGATTGAGTGGGATCGTTCGGATTACGATCCCTATGCGCGGACGAAGAAATTCTGCGAGCACATGGTGCGCGAGTTGTTGCCGGACGTGCCGCTGACGATTTTCCGGCCCAGCGTCGTATTGGGGGACAGCCGGCATCCGCAGACGACGCAGTTCGACATGGTGCGGTCGTTCGCTTTCCTGGCGGGATTGCCGGTGCTGCCGTTTCGTCCGCATGACAAGATTGACATTGTGAATGTGGATTTTGTGGCGGATGCGATTTCGACCTTGCACATGAAGGCGAATCCGCAGTACGACATTTATCATCTTTCTTCCGGCAACGATTCGCAGACATTTCAGGAGTTAACCAACGCGCTGGCGGCGGAGCAGAACAAGCGCGGGCCGGTTTTTTTGCCAATCCTAGAAAGGCCCTTCGGCTCGATCGTCAACACGCTCGCGAACCGCAAAGGGCCGGTCGGACACGGTGCGGCGCTAATGAAAGTCTTTATGCCGTACCTGACGTGGAACACGGTTTTCGACAACGCGCGGGTCACAGCGGAGATGGGGCGCAAGCCGGCGCCTTTTTCGCAATATAGTTTTCCGCTGCTCCGGTTCAGCCGCGAGCACAATTTTGAATACCCATATCAGCCCTGGCCGGAACACACGAGAGCGGGAGGGTCCGCCGCATGATGGACTTCGTCCTGGAAGCGTGGGTATCGGGCATCATCGAGGGTAAGAAAATTCAGTGGATGATGGGCAAGCGGGAGCCGTGGCAGCCCGGTCAGAAGCTGAAACTTCTGTTTGCCGGCTACAACGGCACGCGTAACACGGGGTCGGACGTTCGGGTGGAAGAGATGCTGCGGCAGATCCGGCGGATTCTGGGGCCGCAGAATGTAGACCTCAGCATGATGACCTTTAATTTTGACCGGTCGCGCGGCTATTTCGACGGGACGTCGCAGGTGCGGCTCCCGGATATTTTTCCGCCCTTCCTGGCGAATGAAGTGCCGAAGCATCATGGTGTGGTGGCGTGTGAAGGTTCGATGTTCAAATCGAAATTCGCGAATGCGTTGGCGACGATGATGATCGGGTCGCTCGGCATTGCGGCGGCGGAGAACAAGTTGTCGGTTGGTTACGGTGCCGAGGCTGGACAAATGGATCCGGTGGTCGCGAAGATGTGCGGGCGCTATTGCAGGAATTCGCTGGTGATCACGCGCAATGAAGAGTCGCGGAAGATTCTGCGCGAACTGGGCGTGCCCACGGAATTGGGCACGGACACGGCGTGGACGTTTGAGCCACTGGGTGCGGAGTATGGTCAAAAAGCGCTGCGCGATGTCGGTTGGGATGGGAAGACGCCGGTGCTTGTGGTGTGTCCCATCAATCCGTTTGAGTGGCCGGTGAAGGCGTCGATCGCAAAAGCCGCGCTGCACAGCTTGACCGGCGCGTACAAAGAGAGCCACTATCGCGGGCCCTACTTTCATAACGCGGCGCCAGAGGCCGACCGAGCCTACGAATATTACCTGAGTGCGATTGCAAATGCGGTGGCGGCATTTCGTCAGAAGAAGAATGTCTTCGTGATCATGGCGGCGACCGAGCGCATGGATGCCCGGCCTTGCCGGCGTATCTCGGAGAAGTTGGGCGGGGTTCCAGTTCTGACTTCGGACGATTACAACATGTACCAATTGGTCAGTATCCTGCGGGCTTGCCGCATGATGGTATCTTCGCGCTATCACGGGATTGTGACTTCGATGCCGGCGCTGGTGGCGTCGGCGGGGGTCACGATGGATGAGCGCATTCGGAATCTGATGAACGATCGCGGGCATCAGGAATTGCTGATGAATGTGGACGATCCGGACCTGGAAGCGCGGACTCTGGCAGCGATCGAAATTCTGGATCGCGACGGAGAGCGGATTGCCGACGGGATTGCGCGGACCGTGGTGAGGAATCTGAAGTTGATGGCGCGCATGGGCGTGTATTTCGAAGAAGAAGTGCAACGGCGATATCCGGAGTTTCCCACCCGGCGCGGAGAATGGAGCTGGGAGGACTATCTGCCGCCGATGAGCGACGGGTTGAAGCAACTGGTGGGAGCGTACAGTTAGCAAAGCAAGAACGAGAGACCTTGGGGGCTGGAGACATGGTGTGTCGCGTGTGGCATGGTTGGACAACATTGGATCATGCCCAGCATTACGACGACTATCTGCAGAAGGAGCTGTTTCCTCGGCTTGATCGCGAGCTGCGTCTGCACGGATATCTCGGATATCATCTCCTGCGTTTTGCCCGAGGCGAAGAAGTTGAGTTTATGACGATGCTCTGGTTTGATTCGATCGAGAAGGTGCGCGCGTTTGCGGGCGAAAACTACCAGACACCCGTTATTTCCGAGAAAGCGCGCTCATTGTTAACGCGGTTCGCTGAGCGTGCTGACCACTACCAATTGAGCGGTTCCAATCTGTTCGGCGTGTCAAACGCAGGATAATCCTCGGACAATTGATTGAATGCCTTTCCTTGAACAAATTTTTGCAAGCCTGGAACGCAGCGGCGATGATGTGGTGCTACAGGAACTGCGCGACGGACAACCGGTTTCGCTTACAGCCCAGCAGTTGCTGGCTCACGTGTTGGTGGCGCGCGCTTATCTGCGGCGGCTGCGGCTCAAGAAAGGCGACCGTTGCGCACTGCTGGCGCATAATTCAATGCTGTGGGTGGCGATGGATCTGGCTGCCATGGCAGAGGGGCTTACGGTGGTGCCGCTATACGCGCGACAGGCGCCATCCGAACTGGTCGCGATGATGAAGGATTGCTGGCCTTCGGTGATTGCTTGCGGCGAGCAGTCGCTGGCCGATGCGATCGTGGAAGCGTGGCCTGAGGCACCACCGCATTTCTGCTTCGAAAACGTTTTCACGGAAAGGCGAGGGCCGGTGGAGAATCCGGCGCTGTTGATTGCAGAAGAAGATGTGGTCACGATCATCTACACCTCGGGCACATCGGGCGAGGCGAAGGGTGTGATGCTGAACGCGGGCAACGTCGGGTACATGCTGGGCTGCACTTCGGGGCGGCTGGATCAGCTCATGAAACGGCGTCCGGGGCGGGACGCCGTGTTTCATTACTTGCCGCTTTGCTTCGCGGGCTCGTGGATCATGATGCTGACCTGCCTGTTGCGCGGAAGCAAGCTGACGTTGAATACGGACCTGGGGAAGATCGCCGCCGAGATGCGGCAGGCGGCGCCGGATTATCTGCTGAATGTTCCCGCGCTTCTCGAGCGCATGCGCAAAGCCGTCGACGAGCAACTTTGGAAGACAGGTGGATTTCCGTTGAAGGTGTACACCAAGGCAAAGGGTGCGTGGGTGCGGCGTCAGGAGGGGAAATCGCGCGCCGGGGACGGGTTCTGGCTGGGACTCGCGAATCGGCTCGTGCTTCCCACGATCCGCAGAAAGATGATCGGCGGCAAGCTGCGCGCGCTAATTTGTGGCTCGGCGCCGCTGAGTGTGGAGACGCAACTGTTTTTCATGATGCTTGGCATCCCGGTGTTGCAGGTGTACGGACTGACCGAGACGACGGCGATCTGCACCATGGATGATCCGGATACGCGGGTAATTCCGGGACGCGCAGGGCCGGCGATTTCGGGCGTGGAGATGAAGATCGCGGAGAATGCGGAGATCGTGGTGCGTGGGCCGAATATTTTTCCGGGATACTGGGACCGTCCGGAGGAGACGGCGAAGGTGCTGCGGGATGGCTGGTTTCATACTGGCGATCAGGGCGAAGTGGACGCGACCGGAAACTGGAAGATTGTGGGCCGCATCAAGAACCTGATTATTCTTGGGTCGGGGCATAACATCGCGCCCGAGCCGATTGAAGATAAGATTCTGCACGAGTTGCCGGGCGCGATTCAGGTGGTGGTCGTGGGCAACGGACGCGGATACCTGGCGGCGCTGGTTACGGGCAGAGTGAGCCCCCAGAAAACGCAGGTGGCGCTGGACGTTGTGAATCCGGGCCTTCCGCATTACAAGCAGGTGCGGGCGTTTCATCTGGTGGAGGAGGCGTTCACTATCGAGAGCGGGCTGCTGACAGCAAATGGAAAACTGAAGCGTGACGTGATTGCAGAGCAGTTTCGAAACGAAATTGACGCGGTGTACGGATCTGCGATGAACCAAGCCTCGAAGAACCAGGCGGCCAAGAATCAGGCGACGGCATGAACGAATTCAAAGGACAGACGGTTTCGTGGCAGATCGTGAATGGTGCCATTGAGCTTGCGCTGCATCGCGATCCTTGCAACGAGATCGGTTCGCTCACGTTAGCCGAGTTGGAAAAATTTGCAGCGGCTCTGCCCGGACTGACGAGTGAAGCGCACGCCTTGATTGTCCATTCGACGTTGAAGGCTGGTTTTTCGGCGGGAGCGGATTTGCGTGAACTGTTTCAGCGCGGGCAAGAGATGGAAAAGGGCGCTGCCCTGCGCGGGGTGCGGGAGTTTCTGGAACGCATTCATTCGGTGATGAACGCGCTCGACGCGGCACCGCTGACGACGATCGCGGCAGTTCACGGGGTAACGTTTGGCGGCGGGTTCGAGCTGGCGCTGGTTTGCGACATTATTATTGCGGACCGCATGGCGCGATTTTGCTTCCCGGAACTACGGCTGGGCTTGATCCCTGGATTCGGCGGAATTCCGCGGCTGAAGCGGGATTTGGGCAATGCCGTGGTGCGCGATCTGCTGCTCACAGGGCGCAGCTTCAACGTAATGAAGGCGCAGCAGATCGGCTTAGTGAGCCAGATTGCCGCCGAGGGTGAGGCGTTGCGGGTAGCACGGGCCACGGCCAGCCAGGTCGGAAAATTTGACCGGCGGACGGCTGCGGCGGCGAAAGAGTTTGTGAAGCCGATCCCGCATGAGGAACTGAAGCGCGAGATTGATATTTTCTGCGAGCTTTATTCGCGTCCAGCCGTCGAAGAAGGGCTCCGGAAGTTTGTGGAGAATGAGAGCGTGCAGCCGTATCTGCCGTGAATTTGTAATTGGTATTTCGCAATTTGAAGGACAACACGCTTATGCCAGCGCCTACTGCCGGTCACACACTCGATGAAGTTCTGAATCTCGCAGCTTCGCATTTCAAAGTGCCGCGGGAAAAGCTCATGCCCGACGACGACTTTTTCAAGACGCTGGGAATCGACAGCCTGCAGGCGCTCGATTTGCTGACGCGGCTCGAGCATCACTTCAGCATTGAGTTGCCGGACTACGAACTGCAAGGGGTGTCGGATTTCCGGACGCTGGCGAATCGGATTCAGGCGCGGCTCTAGCGTGATGAAATCAGAACAATTGAATGCTTGATCTCCGCCAATATGCCAGCCTGGGTGCAGCGCTTAAGGATGCGCTGGAGCGTTGGCCAAACGAAACCTGCCTGATTGAAGCCGATCGCGATCGCGAAAAAGTTCGGCTTACCTACTCTGACTTTAAAGAAATGGCACAGCCTCTTTGCCGTGCGCTGGAAGATGCCGACTTCAGGGCAGGAGACCGGGCGGCGATCATCATGACGAATCAGTCGAAATGGCTGATTTCGGCATATTCGATTTTTTTCTCGGGCGGCGTGCTGGTTCCTTTGGATTACAAATTGACCGCGGCGGAGCATCTGCAACTACTGGCTCATTCTAAGGCGCGGTTTCTGGTGATCGAATATTACTTGTGGCGGGCGATTACGCAGTCACCGGAGTTCCCACAACTCGCGGTGGAGATTGTGCTGGTGACGGAAGCGCCGGCAGGAGCGGACTTGCGCGGCGCCTACCGCTGGGAAGAATTTCGGCGAAAGGGCGAACCGCGGCTGGTGGCGCGGCAGCGCGAAGATACAGCCTGCATCGTCTATTCGTCGGGGACGGGCGGACGCCCGAAGGGATGCGTGCTCACGCACGACAGTTATCTCGAGCAGTGTGCATCGTTGACGGCGTGGTATCCGTTTTGGCCGGGCGTGCGCTATTTGAGTATTCTGCCGACTAATCACGCGATCGATTTCATGGTGGGATTTATCGGGCCGTTCATCTGTGGAGCCTGTGTGGTTCATTTGCGGACGCTGCGTCCGGAATTTGTGCGCGATGCGTTTGTGCGTTATCACATCACCTATGTGAGTTTGGTGCCGATGGTGCTGAAGAATCTGGAACGCGGGCTGCGCGCGAAGTTTGATGAACTGAAGCCGGGGAAGCGGTGGATGCTGGCACGGTTGATCGGGCTGAACAAGATGCTGACGCGAAGGCGTCCGCACGTGGAGATCAGCCGGCGCCTGCTGCCGCAAGTGCACAAAGCGTTTGGCGGAGAACTGCGGGCGTTGATCGTTGGCGGGGCATTTACGGATCCCTCAACATTGCAGTTCTTCTACGATCTGGGAATTCCTGTGACTTGCGGGTACGGACTGACCGAGGCTTGCACGGCCGTGACGCTTAATGATCTGAAACCGTTTCGCGCCGATACGGTGGGTAAGCCATTGCCCGGGACCGAGGTGCGCTTGCTGAATCCGGATGGCGATGGAATTGGGGAAGTGGCGGTACGGAGCCGCGCCGTCATGTCGCATTATCTGGATGATCCGGAACAGACTGCGCAGACGATCGTCGAAGGCTGGCTGCTGACCGGCGATCAGGGGCGTTTTGAAGCGCACGGGCACCTGCAGCTTGTCGGACGCAAGAAAAATATGATCGTCACTGACGGCGGGAAAAATATTTATCCCGAGGACATTGAGTCGGTATTTGAAGATCTGCCGGTGAAGGAATACTGCGTGTTTGCGGCGAATTATTTGTGGCCGCAGAAGACGCTCGGCAACGAGATGCTGGTCCTGGTGGTGCGGTTGGAACAGAACCAGCAGTTCGACGATCGATTGCGCGAGGAGATGGTGGCGCAGAACCGGCGGCTGGCGGACTTCAAGCGTGTCGGCGGGTATCTGGTGTGGGAGAAGGATTTTCCGCGGACGGCGTCGCTTAAGATCAAGCGCGGAGAATTGGCGGCGGAGATTGGGGTGGGTGCGGTGCGGGCGGGAGTAGTGGGGATATAGCTGTCAGCCTTCAGCCATCAGCTGTCAGTCGTGCGGAAGAAACCGCTGCGAGTTTTGAGCCATGGGGCGAGGCGCTAAACGTGAACGAAACTTTTCTTGCCATTATTAATCCGGCGGCGGGTGGCGGGCGTTGCGGCGAGCGAGTGGAGGCTGCGCTCGATCGCCTGCGTGCGGCGGGGATTGCGCTGGAGACGGCAGAGACGAACGCGGTGGGACACGCTACGCAGATTGCGCGCGAGGCTTATGGGCGCGGCTATCGGAAGTTTCTGGCGGTGGGGGGAGACGGTACCTCATATGAAATCGTCAATGGCTTATTTCCGGAGGGCAGGTCTCAGGTCTCAGGTCTTGGGTCTCAGGGAGTTTCGGGCGGTTCGGAAGATCAGATTCCCACCCTGGGATTTCTTCCGCTTGGCACCGGCAATTCGTTTCTGCGGGATTTCGAGGATGGGGCTTCCGGCGTGCGCGGTTTGGAGCACGCGATTCAGGCGCTTGAGGCGCGGCGTTCGCGGGCTTGCGACGTTTTGCGCCTGACGCACAAGGACGGGGCGATCTACTACACGAATCTGCTGAGCGTGGGCTTTACGGCGGACGTGGCGGCGCTCCGGCACCGGCGGTTTCAGGGGCTGGGGCAGTTCGGGTATCTGCTGTCTATTTTTTTATGTCTGGCGCGGCTTAATCGGCGCCCGTTCCCGATGCGATTGGAGGGGCAGCGAGAGTTTGACACGCGGCGCTGCTTGTTTCTGACGTTTAACAATAGCAAGTTCACGGGCGGCACCATGATGATCGCGCCCAATGCGGTCACCGATGACGGATTGATTGAGTACGTGCGGTGGGGACCGATTGGACGACTGGGGCTGATTCGGAACCTGGCTACGCTTTATGATGGCACGCACACCCGGCATCCGCTGGCGGAACGGCAGGCGGTTCGCAGGGTCGACTTTCAACTTGACGGCCCAGTGGACGTGATGGTGGATGGCGAAGTGCTGACACTGGAGTGCCGGGCGATCGAAGTGCTTCCCTCGGCGCTCCGGGTGGTGGTTTGAAGAACGGTCAAGTAATCGTGATATAAAAAATCCATGTCGCAAGAGCGAAGAGAACGGCAAAAAGAAAAACTTGGGATTAAGACCTCGAGCCGGAATTGGGGACGCATAGCGATCTACGCAGTGCTGATCATGGCTGCGTTCGGGCTGGCCTACTATCTTGGCAACCGCAGCCAGCACAAGCACGATGCGTTCGCCCGTTGTCTGGCCGACCGCGGCGTAAAGATGTACGGAGCTTGGTGGTGTCCGCACTGCGTGGAGCAGAAAGAAAAGTTCGCCGCGTCG
>Ga0209647_1000552_pt1 | contig 35165 bp, 34 predicted proteins | sample GraSoi_2013_60cm_FD_185827 | JGI IMG/M metagenome (GOLD analysis project Ga0209647, IMG submission 185827) | Grasslands soil microbial communities from the Angelo Coastal Reserve, California, USA - Sample 9_17_2013_60cm (SPAdes) (version 2) | ecosystem: Environmental > Terrestrial > Soil >... | reverse complement strand
GCTGGCCGTTCCGCCAGCACACCACCTTCGACGCGTCGGCGAGCCGCGTGCTCGACGTGCTCGAGCAGGTGAACCGCGAAATCCCGCTCAAGAATCTGCGCTGGGGCCTGGACCACTGCGAGACGCTGCAGCCGAAGACCCTCGAGCGCCTCGCGGCCCTGGGCGGTTCGATCGACATCCAGAACCGCATGTCGCTCGACGGCGAGGCGTTCCTGAAGAAATACGGCGCGCAGGCCGCGGCCGACGCTCCGCCCGTCGCGCGCATCCGCGAGATGGGGATTCCGCTCGCCTGCGGCACCGACGGCAACCGCGCGACCAGCTACAACCCATGGATCGGGCTGCATTGGCTCGTGACCGGCAAGACGCTGGGCGGCGCGAAGCTGCAGGGCGATAAGAACCTGCTGGACCGCACCGAGGCGCTGCGCTTGTATACGGCGGGCGGAGCGTGGATCTCGGGCGAAGAGGGCAGGAAGGGCACGCTGGAAGCGGGGAAGTTCGCGGACCTCGCGATCCTTTCCGCCGACTACTTCAACGTTCCGGAGGGCCGGATCAAGGACATCGAGTCGCTCCTGACCATGGTCGGGGGAAAGGTCGTGTACGGCGCGGGTCCCTATTCGCGCCTCTCGCCGCCGCTGCCGCCGGTTGCTCAGGACTGGCTGCCGGTGCTGGAATACGGCGAATACTACAAGCGCGGACTCGAGGATGCGCAGAACCTGGCGCGCGCGTTCTCACGGCCGCAGCTGATCGGCGACGGGGGCTGGGGTGAGGCTTGCGGTTGCGGAGCGATTTAGCGCCTAGGGACCCCGCGGTTTCCACACGGCAGGATACATCGCTAGGAGCTGTTGCTTTTCCTCGTCCGTCAGCGGAAAAATCCGCGGCTCCGCGGAGCGAAACAGAGCGGGCCTGCACGGCCACGGCCGGCCGCACATCAGCTTCGTGGGGTCGCTGTTGTGCCTCAGGCCGATCGCGTGACCCAGCTCGTGCGTGATCACGTTGCGCGCGACGTTCGGGAGGGTCAGCGGTGGATGCGTCATTCCCTTGATCCCGACGACGCGCTTCGAATTCGCGAAGAAGGATCCGGCAAAGGACACGAAGTCCGAATCGGCGAGCAGGATGACGAGGTCGCCCGGCAGCTCGTGGAAGACCCGCGGAACCCTCAGCGTTCCGCGCTGCCCCGCGAGCACGGATTCTCCCAGGGACTTCAAGTCGTCTTCGGGCACCGGCCGGACGAGGCGCGTCACGGCGCCCAGCCTGAAGCCCGAACCGAGGTCTTCCAGCGTCTTGTTCCAGAAAGCCACGGCCTCGTCGACGAGGGCGACGCGCGGGTCGCCCTCCGGTCCGATGACCGTGATCGCCGGCGTGCGCTGCCACGAGGCCCCGAACTGGGCGTGGGCCGCGGCGGCTGTGAAGCCCGCCGCGAACGTGGCGCAGGCGATGAAGGCTTTCATGTTTCGCATCCTACGGCTGCTTGCTCATCGCCCCGGCAATGCGAGCTGCACGATCCTGCCGCCGTACCCGAACTTCTGATCTCGTCCTTGGACGACGACGGCTCGGACCCTTGCCGGTATCGACACCCCCTGCAGGTCACGCGTGAATGGCTGCTCGTCTGCATGGTCATGCAGCAGCACGCGCTCGGCGTAAAGCATGCCAGCGACGCTCATGACTCGGATGGCATCGGCGTAGCGTTGCGGCGTGTCGTACGGCGACGATAGCGTGACGTCGAAATCGAAACGGTTCTCGCCGCGCGCTTTCACCTTGACGTCCACGACGTCTGGGTACTTCTGGCCTTCCGAACTCTTGGTTTGAGCCGATGTGATACCCACCGTTGCGATGGTCACCGCGACTACAACTGCAGTTACGTAGCGCTTCATGGAGGTCTCCAGCGTGAGCGGTGATCGCCTTCAATCCTACGCTTCAATCCAGCTTCGCTCCGCTCTCCTTCACGAGCTTCGCCCATTTGGCGAGGTCGGCGAGCATGAATTGACGGAACTCCTCGGGCGTCGTGCCCGCCGGCTCCGAGCCGTCAGACACGATGCGCTCGCGTACGTCGGGCCGGTTGAGGACCTTGACGAACTCGTCGTGCAGCCGCGCGACGATGGGTCCGGGGAGCCCGGCCGGCGCGATCACGCCGTACCAGCCGACGACTTCGAATCCCGGCAGGACTTCCGCCACGGCGGGCAGATCGGGCAAGGCCGCGATGCGCTTGGACGTGGTGACCGCGATCCCGCGCAGCTTCCCCGATCGCACCAGGGTTTGTGCCGACTGAATGCCGGTGAAATTAAAGTGGTATTGCCCGGCGAGCAGGTCCATCAGCGCCGGCCCCGAGCCCTTGTACGGAATGTGCTCGGCCTTTACGCCGGTCATCTGCTTGAAGAGCTCGCCCGAGAGATGCCCGCCGGTGCCGTTGCCGGCCGAACCGTAATTGAGCGGCCCTTTGAAGTTCTTGGTCCAGTCCATGAACTCCTTGAGGTTCTTCACCGGCGACGCCGGGTTCACCACAAGCATGAACCCGGCGGTCGTGAGCTGCGTGATCGGCGTGAAGCTGTTCACCGGGTGATACGGCAGCTTCGGATTCAGCGCGGCGTTCACCGTGTGTTGATGATAGGCGAGGAGCAGCGTGTAACCGTCGGGCGGCGCGTTCGCGGTCAACTCCCCCGCGATCACACCGGATGCGCTCGCGCGGTTGTCCACGACCACCGGCTGCTTGAGGATTTCCGTCAGATGCACGGCGAACGTGCGCGCGAGGATGTCGGAGGTACCGCCCTGCGCCGCCGCTGTGATGAAGCGGATCGGGCGGGTGGGGTAGTCCTGTTGCGCCTGCGCGGGCGCGACGAGGGCGAGGGAGAGGAGGAGGGCGCTAAAGACGCGGGACAGCGGGCTGGGTTTCATGGTGCTTCCAGCGCTTAGCGTGGCTTCGCCTTGCTCCCCGGAGCGGAAGTTGCGGACGGTGAAGTGGGGCTCCCCGCGCGTCGGCGCACTCTTGTTTCCCATCCCGTTCCGTTGCTTACGGTGAGCAACCATTGAAGGAGCTCGCGTTCACTCGGTTTGTCGATGCGCTCGGTACTGAATTCGCCCGGCCTCCAGGGCCTGTCGGCGCGCGTGTGTTTTGCATGAAACGAGCCGACGTAGTAGATCTGCCCCGGTGCGACCGTGAACCACACCGCGGTTTTTGGATCGGTTGCGACCTGGTACATGGTCTTGTTCGCGTAGAATGCATTGAAATTGAATACGCCGGGTTTGACGCGGGCGACGAAGCGGCCGTCACTAAAAACATCGGTCTTCTCGCCGATTCCCTTCAACCCCATGCCGCCATACACCTTGCCCTTTCCAAGAATCCGCACGTACTCCGGCGTTAGCGGATCTCCTTTATCGCCAATGATGACAAATCCAATTATCAGGGCGTCCTCGGGTCCGGTTGGTTCCGGTATTTGCCATGGCTTCCCAAGCTGGATTTGGTTGGAACCACATCCGGCGACGATCATCAACAACACTGCTACAAAATATTTCCTGGTGGTTTTCATTCTGCCTGCCCTTCCAGAAATTCAGGGATTCGGTGACACAAGTCCGTCGTTTCGCGCATTCGGAAGTATAGTATCGCTCCAGGCTGCAGCGGACCAAGAGCAAAGCATCTGCGTTGGGCTATTCGGCTTTGGGCACTTTGGCTGCATCTTTTCTCTGGGCAAGCTCAATCCGGCTATAGCCAGTCGGCGAATCCTTCGTCGGCCAGAGCAACCATGTCCGAGTCGTAAGACGCAGGTCTACGCCTCCCGCTTCGGCGGCGAACAGGGGATGAAGCGGCGCAAGGTGCAGCGGCATGCGCCTATGAGCCGCGCTCGCTGACAGCATCCTTAGGATTCGAGCTATTCCAGCTTCAGATGGGTGCTCTTCACGAGGTTCCTCCACTTCTCGATGTCGGCGTGGAAGAATTTTATGAAGTTCGCCTGGTTGTCCTCGAAAAGCGCGACGCCGACCTTCGCCAGATTCGCGCGCGTCTCGGGCTGCTTGAGCACGGTCTCGACGTCGCGCGCGATGCGCGCTCCGAGCTCGGGGGAAATGGAAACGGGGGCGAAGAATCCCTGCCACAGTGTCGCCTCGTATCGAGGCAGGCCCTGCTCGGCGATGGTCGGCACGTTCGGTGCGGCGGGGTAGCGCTGCTTGCTCGTCACGCCTAGCGCCCGCGCGCGCCCTGAATTTGCAAGCGGCAGGCCGACAGGCATGCCCGCGAAGTAGTAGGCGACGCGCCCCGGAATGACGTCCTGGACGGCCGGCGCCCCGCCCTTGTAGGGAACGTGGATCGCGCTGATTCCGGCCATCATGTTGAACAGCTCCCCGCAGAGATGATCCGAGTTGCCGACTCCGGACGAGGCGAAGGTCAGCCTGCCCGGCTCCGCCTTCGCGCGCGCTATCAATTCCTGCACGTTCTTCGCCGGAAAGTCCGGGCCCACGATCAGGATGTGCGGCGTCGCGGCGACCGGCGCGAGTGGCACCAGGTCCCGCTCCGCGCTGTACGGCAGGTTCGGCACTGCGGCGGCGCTGATCGCGAGGCCGTTCTGCGCGAACAGCAGCGTGTAGCCGTCGCCCGCCGATTTCGCCGCCGCATCGGCGGCGACGTTGCCCGCCGCGCCGCCGCGGTTCTCCACGATGACGGTCTGCTTCCAGTTCGCGCCCAAGCGATCGGCCATGACGCGCCCGACGATGTCGGTCGAGCTCCCCGCCGCGTAGCCGATCAGCACGCGCACGGGTTTGGTCGGGTATGGCTGCGCCGAAACCGGCAGCGCAAGCGCGAGAGCGAAAAGGGGGACGATGCGGCGAAGCTTCATGGGCGGACTCCTTTATCGATGCGCGAACATCTTCTTCCCCGGAACCGGCATCTCCGCGGTGAGAATCTCGCCGTTCAGCGAATCGGTGATGTGGAGGGTGCTGCGTTTCGCTCCGCCGTAGGCGATGTTGGTCATGAGGCGGTGCTGCTTGCCCGCGTCCACGAGGTGGGTCGGCAGGCAGTTCGAGTCGAAGCGCCAGATCCCCACGCCGAGGTGGCACACGGCGAGGCCGTCCTCCTCGTCCGCCTCGATGCCGTCGGGACCGGCGTGGCCCCCGGAGAGCTGGATCGCGACGCCGGTCTTGGAGAGCGTTCCGCCCGCCATGAGCGGCAGCCGCCAGATCTGCTGCGAGCGCGTGATCGCGACGTACACGTGGGTGTTGGTCTTGTTGAGAGTGATGCCGTTGGGGGAGGGAGCATTGTCCACCAGGCGCTGCAGCTCGCCGTTCGCGCGCAGGCGATACACGCGCCCGCTCGGGTCGACGATGCCGGTCTGTCCCTGGTCGGTGAAGTAGAGATCGCCGTTGTCGGCGAAGTGCAGGTCGTTCAGGCCCTTGAAGCCCTCGCTGAACGCCGTGGCGAGGTAGGTCTCGATCTTCCCGGACTTCGGGTCGAGCAGCATCAGGCCGCGCTTGTAGTCGGCGATGAAAACCCAGCCGCCCTTGTGGATCTTCAGCCCGTTCGGCCAGCCGTCGTACTGCACGACCAGCTCCCATTCTCCTTTCGGGTCGATGCGGAAAACGCGCCCGAAGGGAATGTCCACGCACCACAGGTTTCCCTCGCGGTCGAACGACGGCCCTTCGAGGAAGCTGTCCACCTGCGCTGCGCCGCGGTTGGGATCGGACCACGCGGTGCGGCGCTTCTTGCGGAATTTCGCGGGAAGCGAAGTGAAGGGGCGCGCCTGGATGCGTTTGATTTTCTGGAAGGGGTTGTGCACGGAAAAACCCCGGGAGGGGCAAAGCCTCCGGGAGGGGGCAAAGCATAACCCAACGCGCAGGAACCCGGCGATGTTCCCGCAGGGTTGCGAAGGGTGTGCGGCGCGACGCTAGGGGCCGTGCGTCAGGGGCGGCCGGGGACTCGCGAGGGCGTTTCGCTCGACCGGAGCCACTGGATCGCGGCGGTTTCGTCCAGGAACGTGCGAAGATTGACCCCGCGCATTCGCGCGAGCGTCGCGATGTATTGGTGTGCGACCCGCAGCTCCCAGGAATCTCCCATGAGCGCGATCTTGTGCTCCGATTTGAACGCGATCTCGAGGTAGCGGGAGAACCCGTACCTCTCGACCGTGAAGATCGGCTTGGAGTTGCGGATGCAGATCAGGACTTGCCCGCGCTGGTGCTCGATCGTTTCGGCGAGCACGGCTTCGAGGAACCTCCGAGTCTCCTCGACCGTCTCCCGGCCGAACAGCTCGGCCCTGATGTAGCCCGGCTCGGCGCTGATCCGGTGCCACACCGCGCCATGGCGGACCGGACGCGGGGCAACCTCGTCCCGGACCCGGAGCGGTGTCGGCACTTTGCCTCCTCGCGCTGCATTTTCGAAGCTCATGACAGAATCATAGTCGCAATTGTTAAAAGAATATGTCACTGGATCGCGATCGCCTGTCGCGATAACTCTACGTCCCGCCCGGGTTGGCTATTTCTTCATTCGCTCCTTGACCGGATCCTTGACGTTCTCGATCTTGTCGATCTCGACATTGTGCAGCCGGCCGTCGACTTTTTCGACGCGGCGGATATAGACCGTTTGGACGATATCGCGCGTCTCCGGGTCGATAGACACCGGACCGCGCGGGCTCTCCCACTTCATGCCTTTCGCGGCCGCGATGAGTGCGTCGCCGCCGGTCTTGCCTCCGGTCTTTTTCAGAGCTTCGTAGATGAGGTGGATGCCGTCCCAGCCGCCGACGCTGAAGAAGTCGGGGTTGCGTCCCCAGGCCGCGTTGTAGGCGTCGACGAATTTCGCGTTCATTGCGGATTTGTGGTTGTGGTCATAGTGAAACACCGTGATCAAACCGAGCGCGGCGTCGCCCATGACCTTCAACGCATTCTCCTCGGTGATTTCGCCCTGGCCCAGAATGCGGGTCTTCTTCGAATCGATGCCGAGATCCACCAGCGCCTTGCCGAAGGCCGCGGGCTGCGCGCCACCGGGGATGAAAATGAACATCGCCTCGGGGTTGAGATCTTTCGCGCGCTGCACGAACGGGAAAAAGTCCGGATTCACCACTGGAATGCGCACCGAACCGACGACTTCGCCGCCTGCCTCCTTGAACGCGCGCTGGAACGCACCCTCGGCGTCGTGTCCGGGACCGTAGTCCGATACCATCGTATACAGCTTGCGGATCCCGCTCCGGTGGGCCCAGGCGCCGAAGGTCTCGTTCAGCTGCGGCACGGTGAGCGAAGTGCGCGCCATGTAGGGCGACTTGGTCGTGATGATCGCAGTGGCCGCGTTCATGACGACCATGAATTTTTTCGCTTCGGCGGATACGTCCGCGGCGGCGAGGGCGTTGGGCGTGAGCACGAACCCGGCCAGGACGTCGACCTTGTCGCGCACCACCAGCTCCTGCGCATGGCGCTTGGCGACGTCGGGAGCCACTCCGCCCGTGTCCCTGCGGATGATCTCGAGTTTCTTTCCCGCGACGGTGTCGCCATGCTCCTTCACGTACAGCTTGATGGCGTTGTCCATCTGCGTCGCCGCGTCGGCGAACTGTCCGGAATAGGGCATGATCAGCCCGATCTTGACGGTCTGCGCGCCCGCGGACGACACGGCGAGCGGCGCGAGCACCGCGAATGCGGCGACGAAATTTCGAATCATGGTGGGTCCTCCTGCTGGGGTTTCATTCCGGTTGGATGTTCGCCAGGCGCACGATCTCCGCGTACTTGCGTATCTCCGCGCTCACGAACTGCTTGAACTCGGCCGGCGGGTTGCCGACCGGCTCCGAGCCGAGCGTGTCGAGGCGCTCGCGGAACAGGGCGTTGGCAAAAGCGGTGCGCACTTCCGCGTGAATGCGGTTGAGAATCCCGGGCGGCGTGCCCGCGGGCGCGAACAGGCCGAACCAGCCTCCGTGGTGCTGGAAGCTCGGCATGCCGGCCTCGGCCGCCGTGGGGACGTCGGGCATCTGCGGGTGGCGCTTCGCGTCGGTGTAGGCGAGCGCGCGCAGCCTGCCCGCCTTGAGCTGCTGCAGAATCGCCGGCGGAGTCGAGAACATCACCTGCGTTTCGCCCGAGATCGCCGCCGCCACCGCGGGGCCGGCGCCCTTGTAGGGGATGTGCAGCAGGTGGATCCCGGCGCGGTTGTTGAACAGCTCGCCCGCGAGGTGCAGAGTGTTGCCGACACCGGGCGAGCCGAAGGAAAGCTTGGCGTCGGGCCTGCGCGCGAGCTCGATGAGCTCCTGCAGCGTGCGGGCGGGAACGCCGGGGTTCACGGCGACGAAGATGCCGGCGTTTTCCACGAGATTGGTGACCGGCGCGAAGTCGCGCTCGGTGTCGTACGGAAGCTTCTTGTACATGCTCGGGGCGGTGACGAAACCCGAAGAGGTCACCATCAGCGTGTAGCCGTCCGGGGCCGATTTGGCGACGAACTCGGCGCCGATGACGCCGTTCGCGCCGGGTTTGTTCTCGACCACGAAGGGCTGACCCATCTGCTGGGTGAGCTGCGCACCGAGGAGGCGGGCGAGGGCGTCGGGACCGCCGGGGCCGAACGGAACGATGATGCGCACCGGTTTCGCGGGGTAGGACTGCGCCCAGGCGCCCGACATCGCGAGCGCGAGGACGAGAAGCGACAATCCTTGCAGCATGATCGAATCTCCTTATTTTTTCCGCCCGAACTTCCCGGTCAGCCTCACCCTGCCGATCGCATTGGCGTTGATCATGTATCCGGCGAGCGACGCGCTCGCGCCGCCCACGTCGAGACTGTCAACCTTCAGCGCGTACAGCGTGAAGTTGTAGCGGTGCGGTTTGTCGCCCGCGGGCGGGCAGGGGCCGCCCCAGCCGGGGCCGCCGAAATCGGTGTCGATCTGCGCGCAACCGAAGGGCAGGTTCGAGCCGTCGGCTTTGCCCGCATTCTTTCCGAGCTCGCCCGCGCTCGCCGGTATGTTCACCACGAGCCAGTGCCACCAGCCCGCGCCGCCCGTCGGCGCGTCCGGATCGTGCACGAGCAGCGCGAAGCTCTTCGTGGCCTCGGGCTCGCCTGACCACTTGAGCGCGGGCGAGACGTTCTGGCCCGAGCAGCCGAAGCCGTTGTAGACCTGCTCCATGGCGATCGGGCCGTTGCGGCGGATATCGGGGCTCGTCAGCTTGAACGCGGCGCGCGCCGCGCCTTTTCTCCTGGCTGCCACGGGGACCTCCATGCATGAGCGGGAGAGACGATTGTAGCCAAGCGGCCGTCCGGCCGCATTAAAATGCAAGCCACCCATTTCTTGAATCCCTGGAGAACGCATGTCGAAGCTCACCCTGAGAGAGGCCAATACCATAGTCGAAAAGGCGCTGGAGAAGGCGCGCGCCATGAAGATCAAGCCGATCGCCGTGGTCGTGCTCGACGACGCCGGCCACGTCAAGGCCGCGCAGCGCGAGGACGGCGCCAGCATGTTCCGCTTCGACGTGGCGCTGGGAAAGGCATGGGCCTCGGTCGCGATGGGCGTCTCGAGCCGCGCCCTTCTCAAGCGCGCCAAAGACAATCCCAATTTCTTCGTGTCCCTCGCCGCGACGGCCCAGGGAAAATTCCTGCCGCAGACGGGCGGTGTCCTGATCAAGAACGAAAAAGGCGAGATCCTCGGCGCGGCCGGAGCGAGCGGCGGAACGGGCGAAGAGGACGAGGAAGCCTGCGTTGCCGGGATTCAGGCGGCGGGCCTGACGGCGGACGCCGCGGGTTGAGTTGGAACGTGACGCACGCCGCGTTCTTCCCGCTCGTCGTGGTTTGTTCGCTCGCCGCGTCCGGGGCCTTGCGCGCGCAGCCGGCCGATGTGGCGGGGCTGGCGCTGTACGAAGGCGCCGATCGCGGGCAGCGCCTCGCCAAGGGCGCGCAGGCCGAGCGCGAAATCAATCTCTATTCCTCGCTGGTGCTCGAGGATCTCAACGCGCTCGCCACGGCGTTCGACAAGAGGCACGGCGTGAAGCTGAAGTTCTGGCGCGCCGGCTCGGAAAAGGTCGTGCAGCGCATCGTCACCGAGGGACGGGCCGGGCGCTTCGACTTCGACGTCGTCGAGACTAACGGCCCCGAGCTCGAGTCGCTGCACCGCGAGAGGCTGCTGCAGAAGGCCGGTTCGCCGCATTTTCCGGACCTTCTTCCCGAGGCGATCAGGCCGCACCGCGAATGGATCGGGACGCGCCTCAACCTGTTCGTCCAGGCCTACAACACCAAGCTGGTGAGGAAGGACGAGCTGCCGAAGTCATACGAGGACTTTCTCCACCCGAAGTGGAAAGGACGCCTGGGGATCGAGGCGGAGGACATCGACTGGTTCGCGATGGTGATCAAGGAAATCGGCGAGGCCAAGGGCCTGAAGCTGTTTCGCGACATCGTCGCCGGGAACGGGCTCTCGGTGCGCAAGGGGCACACGCTGCTCGCCGGTCTCGTCGCCTCGGGCGAAGTGCCCTTCGCGCTCGCCGTGTACAACCACAACGCAGAGAAGCTGAAGCAGAGAGGCGCCCCGGTGGATTGGTATGCGATTGCGCCCGCGATCGCCCGCGTCAACGGCGTCGCGCTCTCAAGGAAACCGCCGCACCCGCACGCGGCGGTGCTGTTCTACGACTTCATGCTCGGGGAAGGGCAGGCGGTCCTGGTCCGGGGAAATTACGTGCCGACCAATCGCAAGGCCGACCCCGGCGCCGCGAGAACGCGGCTGAAATTCGTCGATCCGGCGGTGATGCTGGACGAAAGCGCGAAGTGGGAAAAGCTGTACGCAGAGATCATCACGCGGCAGTCGAAATGAGCGCGAAGCGCTGACGACCGCCCGTGCTCGCCCTCGAACGCGTCGTTTCCGTCATCGGGCCGGTCTTCCTGATCATCGCGATCGGGTACGGCTACGGGCGCCGCAACCGGCCCGACCTGGGATCGTTCAACCACGTTTCGCTGCACGTGCTGGGGCCGCTCCTGGTTTTCACTTCGCTCGCGGGCGAGGACTTCCGGCTCGAGGGCAACGTCGCCTTCGTCGTGGGCGGGGTGGCGGTGATCCTCGTCTCGGGGCTGATCGCATGGCCCATCGCGCGGCTGGCGCATGTCAGTCCCCGCACTTTCGTGCCGCCGATGATGTTCAACAACTGCGGCAACATGGGCCTGCCGCTCGCCTTGCTCGCCTTCGGGCGTCCGGGCCTGGCGGCGATGGTCCTGCTGCTGGTCGCGAGCACGCTCTTGCAGTTCACCCTCGGGAGCCGAATCGTCAGCCGCCACGCGGAATGGAAGGCGCTCGCGACCTCGCCGATGATCATCGCGAGCGTGCTGGGGCTCCTCTTCAGCGCGTTCGCGTGGAAGCTGCCGTCGGCGTTGATGACCGGCCTGAAGATGCTCGGCGACGCCACGCTGCCGATGATGTTGTTCGCGCTCGGGGTGCGCCTGACCGATTTGTCCAAGCGCGGCTGGCAAGTGGGCGTGCTGGGTGCGGGGGTCTGCCCGGTGGCGGGGATGGCGGGGGCGTACCTCGCGCAACTTCTGCTGCATCTGTCGCCCGAGCAGTTCGCGCAACTCATGCTCTTCGCGAGCCTCCCTCCTGCGGCCCTCAACTACCTGCTCGCCGAACGCTACAGCCAAGAGCCGGAACGCGTCGCGTCGCTGGTGCTGATCGGCAACGCCTTCGCAATCGTCTTCGTGCCGCTGGGGCTGACGCTGGGCCTGCACCCGATCTGACTTCCTCAAGGGGAAAGCGACCGGGAAAACCTCCGCCTACATCGCGCCTTGCGCCGGGAGCTGCTGCGGGATGGGCGCTTGCTGAGTCCCGGGAGCGGTGGGTTGCTGCGAGATGGGCAGCTGCTGAGTCCCCGGGTTCGGCGCGGGGGACTGCTGCTGCGGGATGGGACCCTGCTGGGTCGCCGGGTTGTACACGAATTTCCAGTCGGAATACTTGGTGGCGCCTTCGAACTCCCGGTTCGCGAAGGCGAAACCGGCGACCTTTTTCGGGCTGTCCTCCGAGACGCTGTACACGCCCATGATCCCGCCGTCCGGGGCCTTGACGAGCCCCCATTCGCTTTTCCCGGTGAGCGGGTCGAAGTAGAGCTTCCTCAGGTAACGCTCGGTGCCGGGCTTCCGCGGGTCCTTCAGCAGGTCCTCGAGCGTCCTGGGAAACTGCCTCGGCCCGCTCACGTAGTACCTCTCGATCGCGCGCCGGTACTGGTTGCCCGCGTAGAGCAGCTCCATTTCCCTGCCCCGCGCGAGCGCGGTCTGCCAGACCTCTCCGGCGAGGGCGAGACCCAGGCCCATGAACGCGACCGCGAAGAGGACCGTGAGGTAGGTGAAGCCCGTTTCGCGCGAATTCACGGTCACCACTCGGCGTAAACGCTCCCGTCGCTGGCCTTGCCCTGCGCGCCGCTTTTCACGTCGACCACGCCGCCTTTCTGCGGATCCTCCGGCGCGACGACCACCCAGGTCGTTGCGCTCTCGGTGATGGGATCGACGGGCACCCTGCGCAGATATTTCTCCGAGGCGAGCGCATCCAGCGACTCGGGATACTTGCCCTTGTCGCCGTAGTATTTTCCGATCGCGTCGCGCAGCTGGTAAAGATCTTCCCGCAGCACCGCCTCTTTGGATTTTTCGAGGCTGCCGAAATAGCGGGGGACGGCGAGCGTGAGCAGGACGGCGATGATCGCCATCACCACCAGCAGCTCGATCAAGGTGAATCCGGAACGCAGACGCACCGGTCTCACCAATCGCGGTAGGGCTGGCCGTTGATGCCCTTGCCCTGTGCGAGCGAGAAGACGTCGAACACGTCGTCGCCTTCCTTGGGGTCGTCGGGCGGGCTCGCGTAGCTGCGCTTGCCCCAGGTGGCCGCGGCGGAAAGCGTGGGATCGGCGTTGAGGGGATCGCGCGGGATGCGGCGCAGGATGTATATCTTCTCCTTCTTCGGGCTCTTCTGGTCCTCGACGCCCTCGGCGAGAGCCTCGAGCTTCTTGGGATAGCCCGAATCGCCCACCGATTTCTGGATTCGGCCCTCGTCCCAAGCCTGCTTGTAGAGGTCGATCGCCTCGCGGATCTGGCGCAGCGTGCGGCGCAGCTCCTGCTCCTTGGTGCGCTGCACGGCGAGCTCGCTGACGGGCAGCGCGACCGATGCGAGCAGCGCGACGATCGCCACCGTGATGACGAGCTCGATAAGGGTAAAGCCCCGGGCGGCTAACCCCCGGGCGCGGCCGTCGTCCATGGGATGCGATTCGCCAGCGCTACTGCTGTTGCACGCCGCCGAAGGGCACGATCGTGCCTCCCGGCGTTGTGGCCCCGGACGGCGCCGGAGACGGAGAGATGGGCGCGGCGGGCTGGAGCGGAGCGAAGGAGGGCGGCGAGGAAGACGCCCCGAGCGGGCCGCCGCTGGAGGAGGCCTCGGTGCCCGCGGCGAATTCGGTCGTGCGCGCGTCGGGCCGCACGATCGTCCGCATCAGCCTCGGGGTGATGAGGAGCACGATCTCGGTCTTGGCGATGGTGTCGCTCGTGGACGAGAACAGGCGCCCCAGCAGCGGGAACTCGCCCAGGCCCGGAACGCGGGAGGCGTTGCGCTGGTCCTGGTCGTTGATGAGGCCCGCGAGGATCTGGGTTTCGCCGTCCTTCAGCCGCAACACCGTGCTGGTCTTGCGCGTGCCGATCTGGTAGACGAGGCCCCCGCCGGGTTGGGGGATGGTGTTGGTGATGTTGCTGACCTCGAGCCCGACCTTGATGCCGACGTCGTCCTCGAGATAGATCAGGGGCTCGACCTCGAGCTGCAGGCCCACGTCGAGGTAGCTCACCGACTGGGAAACGAAGCCTCCCGCCACCGCGGCAGTCGTGGTGATCACGGGGACGCGGTCGCCGATGTGGATTTTCGCCTTTTCCTTGTTCTTCACGCGGATGCGGGGGTTGGCGAGCAGGTTGGTCCGGCTGTCGGTCTGCCTGAGCGAGAAGAGAAAGAGCGGATCGGTGAAGGTAAGGCGCACCAGGTTCTGGTCGCGCGAGCGCAACTCGGGCAGGGTCAGAGTGCCGGGCGTCCCGGTGGCACCGGCGGCGGGGGCGCCGCCCACGAGGCTGACTGCCGCCGAGCCGGGGAAGCGAATCCCCAGCTCCAACAGCCGGTTGTAGCCGACTTCGAGCACCTCGACTTCGAGCATCACCTCCGGCTCGGCGATGTCCTGCGCCGCGATCAGCTTCTCGGCGAGGCGGATGGCGTTCGGGGTGTCCTTCATCACCAGGAGGTTGAGCTTTTCGTCGATGAAGATGTCGCGCGTCTTGAGGATGGTGCGAATCAGGTTCGCCGTCTGCCTGACGTCCGCGTTCGCGATGTAAAAGGTCTTGACGACGAGGTCCTGGTACTCGCGCAGCTTCTGCGGCGTATTCGGGTAGATGAGGGCAGTAGTCTCGTTCAAGACTTTCTGCTCGAGCTGGTTGGTGGCGAGGATCAGCTTGATGACGTCCTCGACCTGTGCATCGCGCACGACGATCGTGGTCCTCTGGTCGGCGCGCACGTCCTTGTCGAACAGGAAATTGAGGCTCGCCGCGCGCGCGAGTACGTCGAATACGGTGCGCAAGGGCACGTCTTTCAGCTCCAGCGATATGGGCTTGGTTACCGAGCTCCTCAACTGCAGGAGGGCCACCGCGGGTTTGGTCGTCTTCTCCTCGATCAGCCGCTGCAATTGGCGTGCCTCGCGTTGAGCCGGGTTCTCGGCGAGCACCGTCGCGAGCAACTCCCGCGCGTCGCGGTACTTTTCCGCTTTGACGAGCTTGTCCGCTTCGGCGAGGAGCGCACGATGGCGTCTGTCGAGCTCGACTTGCGCGAGACCCTGCGTCGCCCGCGCATTGGCCGGGTCGTATTTGAGCGCGCGGCGGTAGAGTTCCTCGGCCGCCTCGAACTGCGCGCCAGCCCGCAGGGACTCCGCCTGGACGAGCCACTGCGCAACGGCGAAGTCGCGCAGGCGGAAATATTCCGAGCGGTATGCATGGTTTTGAGGATCTTCGCGCGTCGCTTTTTCGAGCGTCGCGAGCGCCTCCTCCACGCGGCCGTCGCTCATCAGCGCTCGCGTGTCCTTGATCAGCGGGTCGGCGCAGGCTGCGACGAGCGCCAAGGCGAGCGCCGCACAAAAGGTCTTCGGGGAGGGTTTCATGGGGTTTCGCCTTCGCTGGCGGGACGGAAATAGACGGTCAAACGTAACTGGGCTTCGAGTTGCGAATCGCCCGCTTTTTTTCGCTCGAAGCGCAGCGCATCAAGCGAGGCAATCGGCATGCTCTTGAGGGTGGCGGCGACGAATTGCCGGATCTGCGGATAAGTGCCGCGGATGGGCAGGGTGATGCGGTAGAAGGCGACGCCGAAAGGGGGTTTCTCGAGGCGGTATTCGCCCTGCAGCAATTCGAGGTTCGCGGCGCGTGCGAGAGCGTACACGCGCTCGAGCTCATCCGGAAGTTTTTCCACCGGAGGAAACAGGCCGTAGAAGCGGCGGAGTTCCTCCGCGCGGCCCTCGCTGGCAACGGGCTGAAAGGGAGTGCGCGAGCGCAGCCGCTCGGCGACCGAGCGCTGTGCCTGAAGCTCGCGCTCCGCCGGACTCACCGCCGAAAAATAAAACGGGACGCAGAAAATGAGGACCCCGATGCCGAGCACTCCGGTCGGTCCCAGCGCGTGCAGCCATTCCTGGGCGCGCTTCACCGGTTGCTCCTGAAAGCCGCCTGCACGCCGAACTGGATCGGACGCGAAGGATCTTCGACCTGGACGTGATGATTGACCAGATGCACTCCGGAAAGAACCCGGGTCTCGCCGAGCCGGCGCACGTACCTGAGCATTGCCTCCCGGTTTTTCGCCTCGGCCGTCAGGCGCAGGGTGCGCTGCTGGGTTTCCGGCTGCAGCTGCAGCACGGTCACCTCGCTGCTCGAGGCCGCCTCGAGCGCCTCGATCATCTGCGCCCACGGAATGCTGAGCTGCCGCACCGCCGCGTCGATGATCTTCGCTTCCTCGTCGAGCCGTTCCTTGGGCACGGCGCGCTGCGGCCGCCGGTCGGCGTTGAGCAGGCCTTGCGCCGTATCGACGGCGGCGAGTTCGTGCAGCGCGTTGCGATAGCGCAGCATCATGTCGCCGGAGACCGCGAGCGCAAGGATCAGCACCGAGGCGCCGATCCACTGCGGACGGCGCGGGGCGGCGACGTAATCGAGCTCGATTCGACGCGGGCTCATAGTGCGCAAAGCGCCATGGCAAACGGTTCCGACTCCGCGGGAGCCAAGCCCTCGGCCTGGGCGAGCGCAAGGCTCCTGAAAGTCCACCCCTCTCCTTCGACCGAAAGGGCTTTCCCGTTCCGGGGCGCGTGGACGTAGACGTCCTCGGACGCCTCGTCTCCGCCGACCCGATGCCGCTCGCGATCGAGCAGCCCCGCCCATTGGCCCGGCTCCTCGAAGTTTCCCCGGGCGTTGCGCACGGCCGACCACCGCCCGCCTTCGAGACGGGCGACGCAGGCGCGCCGCCGCTCGACGAGCAGAAACCACGCGCGCTCGCCCTTGACGTCCTTGCGCCATCGGTTGAAGGCCGACATCAGGTAGGGTTGGACCGACACCAGCTTCGCCCTGGCAGTCGCGGGAAACGCGGCGCGCACGGCCTGCACCAGCGACGAATCGACAGCGCTCGCGATGCGCGCCGAGCCGGCCGGGGTCGGGCTCAGCCGCAGGTCCCAATCCTTGCTTCGCTCGCCGTGGACCTTGGCAAAGCAGTACCGGACGAACGCGGTCTCCTCCTCGCCTTTTCCCAGGCCCTCGCTCCAGGGGACGAGGATGAAGCGCGCGAAGTGGTTGGAGAGCACGACGGTCACCTGCGCGCTCGCGTCTCTCGTTTCTAAGGCGAGCTGCTCCAGGGCCGCCGCCGCGCCCTGCCAGGGCTGCGCGCCGAGCCCCGGGTCGCACGCGATCGAGCGCTTCTCGCTCACGCGGGGCCGAGCCCCGCTCGAAACCCGCAGGAGCGCAAGCGAATCCGGGGCGAGCGCGATCAGGATACGGTCGCTAGATAAACGTAACACGGTTGATCTCTTCCAAGGTGGATTCACCGTTCTTCACGGCCTCGAGCGCGGCATCGCGCAGGAAGCGTGTGCCGCTTGTCCGCGCGGCTTCCTTCAACTGGCGCACCGGGGCGCGGCCGGTGATCAGCTCGCGCAGCTCGTCGTTGAGGATCATCAGTTCCGCGATCGCCTTGCGTCCCTTGTAGCCGGAGCCGCGGCACTCGCGGCAGCCGCGCCCGGTGCGAAAGCGGAACGAACCAGCCTGCGCTTCGGTGAGGCCGGATTCCTTGAGGAGGGCCGCATCGGGCCGGCAGTCCTCGCCGCAGTGCGGGCAGACGAGCCGGACCAGGCGCTGCGCCAGGATCGCATTCAGTGCGGAGACGAAGCTGAACAGGTCGACGTTCATGTGCATGAAGCGACCGATCACGTCGAATACGTTGTTCGCGTGGACGGTAGTGAAAACGAGGTGCCCCGTGAGTGCGGACTGCACGGCGATGTTGGCCGTCTCCGGGTCGCGTATCTCGCCCACCATGATCTTGTCGGGATCGTGCCGCAGGATGGAGCGCAGCCCCCGCGCGAAAGTGAGCCCCTTCTTTTCGTTGACCGGGATCTGCAGCACGCCGGCGAGCTGGTATTCCACCGGGTCCTCGATCGTGACGATCTTGTCCTGGCCGTTGTTGATCTCCGTGATGGCGGCGTAGAGCGTGGTGGTCTTGCCGCTGCCGGTGGGCCCGGTGACGAGCAGCATCCCGTAGGGCTCGTGCGACAGGCGCCGCAGCGCCCGGATGTCGTCCGTCTCGAACCCGAGGCTGTCCAGGGAGAGCTGCTGCTGAGTGCTCTCGTAGAGCGACTGCTTGTCGAGCACCCGCAGCACCGCGTCCTCGCCGTAGATGTTGGGCATGATCGAGACGCGGAAATCGACCGCGCGCCCGCGGTCGAGCGCCTTGAAGCGTCCATCCTGGGGGACGCGCCGCTCGGTGATGTCGAGCTCCGCGAGAACCTTCACGCGGGAGATGGCCTGCTCGGCCTGCTTGGTGTCCTGGATGAACTTGATCTGCGAGAGGATGCCGTCGATGCGGAACTTGATCACCAGCCCCGCGGCGATCGTTTCCATGTGAATGTCGCTCGCGCCTATCATCAGCGCGTCGCGCAGGGTCGAGCGCACCAGCCGCACGACTTCGCTCGACTCCTCGCTGATCGCCTTGAGCGAGAGATCTTCGATGCCGCGAGTCTCTTCGCTCACGACGGTGACTCCTGCGCGCACCGCGTCGAGCGCGCGCAGGGTCTCCTCGTGACTCGCGAGGAACGCCACCAGGTCGCCGCGGTGCACCAGGCGCCAGGAGAACTCCTGGGCGATGCGTTCTTCCGCCCAGGCCTGCTGCTCTCCGGAGAAGGGGTCGTCGGTCACGAGCCACAGCGCGCCGGCCTCGCCGCGCACGAGGGCGCAGCCGCGCTGGGAGCCCTCGCTGAAGGGCAGCACGTCGAAGGCCGGCGCCGCGCCGCGCAGCTCCTCCATGCGCATGACTTGGATCCTGAGCGTCGCGCCGAGCCGCGCCACGAACGTGTCCGGGTCCAGGCCGAGCTTCGCCTCGAGGACTTCGACGAGCCGCCGGCGCGCGGCGGTTGCCGCGGAGCGGGCCTCCTCGATTTCGCGCGAGCTGATCTGCTTCGCCTCCGCGAGACTCACTTCAGGCTCCCGGCAAGTTCGAAGATCGGCATGTACATGAGAACGACGATCGCGCCGATCACCAGGCCGATCGCCGCCATCAGCAGGGGCTCGAACAGCCGCACGAACCAGTCGATCCAGCGCGCGATTTCCTCGTCGTGAAACTCCGCGATTCTCTCCATCATTTCGCCCATGTTGCCGCTTTTCTCGCCGACGGCGAGCATGCGCTGGGCGATGATCGTGGTGAGGCCGTTGGCTTCCATCGCTTCGGAGACGGGACGGCCTTCGTTGACCGCCCGGCTCGCCGTCGCCAACCGCGCCCGCAACAGCGGGTGGAGCAGCTCCGCGCCCATCCGGAGCGCAGTCGGGAGCGGTGTGCCGCCGCGCAGGAGCATGCCGATGGTGCGGTAGAAACGCGCGAGCTGGTACAGCTTCAAGCGCTCGCCGATCGCGGGCAGTTTCCAGAGCACATTGTCGATCCGGGCCTTGACTTGAGCGTTCCGGAGCGCGTATACAGCCGCGATCGCGAGGCCGGCGAGGATGCCCATCACGAGAGCCCCGTGCCCCTCGACCAGCTGGCCCCATGAGAGCAGGATCTTCGAGAAGAACGGGAGATCGACGCTGCGCTCCTCGTAAATCCGGCTGAAGCGCGGCACCACGTAGAGCAGCAGGAACAGGCTCACCAACCCGCCTACGCCGATGAGAAGCGCCGGGTAGATGGCCGCGTTGACCAGGCGTTTGCGGATCGCTTCGAGCTGGTTCTGATAGGCGACGTAGCGCCCGAGCGCGGGAGCGAGGTCGCTCGTCTTTTCGCTTGCCTGCACGGTGGAGACGTAAAGAGGCGGGAAGGCGAGCGGAAACTGCTGGAGCGCCGAAGAAAGGGTATTCCCTTGGCGCAGGATCGCGGCTACGCGCTCGAGCAGGGCGCGGAATTCACTGCGGCGCTCGCGCTCGGCCAGCGTTTCGATGGATTCGACCAGCGGAAGCCCCGCGTTCAGCAGGACGAGCAACTCCTGGCTGAACAGCACCAGCGGAAAACGCGCCTGTCCGCCGCGCCAGGACACACCGACACCCCCGCGCGCGCGTACGCCGAGCACGGTGTAGCCGCGGCTCTCGGCCTGCTGGACGGCACTCGCCTGATCGAGCCCGTGCAGGTCGAGCGACTCGACTCTTCCTTCAGGGCTGACCGCTTTGAGCTCGAAACGCATCGTCCGGCGCCACCCTAGTGGTTGGTGATGTCGGCGTTCTCGCCGGTTCCCCCCGGCTGGCCGTCCTTGCCGAAGGAGAGGATGTCGTAGTCACTGCGTTCGCCGGGTTGCTTGTACACGTAGGCCTTGCCCCAGGGATCGAGCGGCACGTCTTTGCGCAGATACGGGCCGTTCCACTTGGGCTCGTTCTGCGGGCGGTTGACCAGCGCGGCGAGTCCCAGCTCCGTCGTCGGATAGCGGCCCGTGTCCAGGCGGTACTGGTCGAGCGCTTTTTCCAGGGCGTCTATCTGGGCCTTGGCCGTGGTGACTTCGGACTTTCCGACCTGGCCGAAATAGCGTGGCGCGACGTATCCGACCAGGAGCCCGATGATGACGACGACCACCAGCAGCTCCAGCAGGGTGAAGCCATGGGAGCGCGAGCAGGCAGCCGAATTCATCGGGTGAACCACCGGGTCGGTATCGCGTATAGACGTTGCAGCTTACTCTACCTAGTCAATGTTATATGGCAAGCGCGACCGCACGAGTGCGGCGCGTCGACCGGAACGGGGATTTTACATATGAAAACAGTGGGGTGACCGAACCCCGGGCGACCCTGCGGCACCCGGCCCCGCCTGCAAACCTGTCTATTGCTGCCCTGCGGGAAACAGGGTCGCGACCGAGTTCTGCTTCGGCTGAGCGGCCGAAATCTTGACCGGATTGACGGGTTTGCGCGCCTTGGCGGACGCGCGATAGATGATGAGCCTCTGGCCGGTGGTGAGCACGCCGACGTGGTTCCAACGGAGCAGGCTGTCGGTGCTGACGCGGTAGCGCCTCGAAATCCCGTAGAGGGTCTCACCCTTCCTCACGATGTGCACCATTCCTCCCCTGCGCGACGCGCTCTGGACAGGAGGGCGAAACACGGCAGGCAGGGGCTCGGCGCCGACCCCCGATCCCTTGAGGGGCAACAGCAGCTGGAAGCCCGGGCCGACTCTCGTGCGTGAGGTGATGCCGTTCGCGAGCTTGAGCTTGGAGAGCGCGATGGCGTGTTTCGCCGCGAGCCGGTCGAGGCTGTCGCCCCCTTTCATCGTGTACGGCTGCCAGGAGGTGAGCGGCTGGTCGTAGGCGTCGAGGTTCCTCCGGAACGCGTCCACGCGGTCCGCGGGCAGCACCAGCGTCTGTGTGTGCGGGCCCGAGATCATTGGGCGATTGAGCGCTGGGTTGAGCGCGATCAGCTCGTCCACGGACATTTCCGCGAACGTCGCTGCGAGCCGGATATCGATGGCGCTGGGCGTGGGAACGGTGATGAAGTAGGGCTCGTTCGGGATCGGCTCGAAGCTCACGCCGAAGGCCTCGGGATTCGAGATGATGTTTTTCAACGCCTGGAGCTTGGGCACGTAGCCGCGCGTCTCGGGGGGCATCTTGAGGCTCTGGTAATCGGTCGGCAGGCCCTTTGACCGGTTTCTTTCGATCGCGCGCGCCACGCCGTTTTCACCGTAGTTGTAGGAGGCGAGCGCCAAGTGCCAGTCGCCGTGCAGCTCGTACAGCGCCTGCAGATAGTCGAGCGCGGCGTTGGTGGAGGCGACCACGTCGCGGCGCGCGTCGGACCACCAGTTCTGGCTCAGCTTGAAAGTCTTGCCGGTCGAGGGAATGAATTGCCACAGGCCCGAAGCGTGCGAGCGCGAATACGCCATCGGATTGAACGCGCTCTCGACCATGGGCAAGAGCGCGATCTCGGTGGGCATGCCGCGCTTTTCGACCTCCTCGACGATGTAGTAGAGATAGAGCTTGCTGCGCTCGACCATGCGCTTCAGATATTCCGGCTGGCTCGCATACCAGCGCTCGCGAACGCCGACGAGCGGGCTTTGCAGATCGGCCATCGCGAAGCCGCCCCGGAGGCGCTCCCAGAGATCGTCCGCGGGGCGGGCCAGATCGATTGCGTGCGCAGGCTCCGGCTCCTTCGTCTCCTGCGGCTTGGCGGGCGGGGTCACGGGGACGACGGCGGATTTCGGACTGGCCGCAGCCGGCACGGCGGCCGGGGCCTGAGGAGGCGCAGCGGCAGGGGCAGCGACAGCGGCTGGGGCAGTGACGGGGGCGCGAGCGACCCCAGTGGTCGACGCGGGCTGCGCTACAGGGGCGGAAACGGCTGGAGTCGGGGATGTCTCTCCATTGCGGGCGGAGTCGGGATCGGAATTCCAGGGGATTTGCGAGCAGGCGGCACCCAGCACGCACATTGCGGCTGCTGTGAGCAGCCTGCTTAGCTTCTCGGTCAATGGCTTAGCCTTTTCGTTCGCAAAAGCCGCGATGGTACCCATGCTTTCCGCGCGGGTCAAGCAAGTAAGCGATTCAGAAGGACTTTTTTCACCATCGATCCGTACCGCGAGTCCGAATAACGCACGACGGCTCGAACGGTGTCAGCTGGTTCAGAATTGGTTCTTCCATTGCCTCAGCGCGGCGAAGACTCCGGCCGGATCGCTGACGCGTTTGCCCAGGTACTTGTTCGCGGATTCGATGACCGCGGGCCGCATCACACGCAGAAATGGGTTGGTCGCCTTTTCGCGTCCTATCGTCGAGGGCAGTGTCGGCAGGTTGTCGCGCCTTGCCTGAGCGTCGCTCTTCTCGCGCTCGAGCAGCGCGGAATTATCCGGCTCGACGGCCTTGGCGAAGCCGATGTTCGCCAGAGTGTACTCATGCCCGCAATAGACCAGCGTGTCGTCGGGCAGCGCGGCGAGCTTCTCGAGCGACGCGTAGAGCTGCTGCGGCGTGCCTTCGAATACGCGACCGCACCCGCAGGCGAACAGCGTATCGCCACAGAACAGCATGTTTGAACCATAATAAGCAATGTGCGCGCGCGTGTGCCCGGGTATGTTGAGCACCTCGAACGCCACGCCCAGTTGCTCGACGGCGATCCTGTCTCCGCCGCCGACCGGATGCGTAAGCGTGGTGATCGGTTCGCCGCGCGGTCCGTACACCGGAACCGTGTGAGTTTCCAGAATCTCCGCGATGCCTCCGACATGATCCTGGTGATGATGGGTGGCAAGGATCGCGACCAGCCGCAGCTTTTCGGCCGCGAGATAGTCCAGCACCGGCCGGGCTTCGCCCGGATCGACCACCGCTGCGCAACGCGCATTGCGCAGCGTCCAGACGTAGTTGTCCTTGAAGGCCCGCAAGGGGATGACTTGGAATCCGTTCTCGGGCATATTCGTCCTGCATGTTAGCGGATTGGTTCGAAACCCCCAAAGGCGGCTACGTGCTCGCCTGGGAACGCGGGCAATTCGACGCGGCGGTCGAGGACGTGTTCGGCTACAACGCCGTGCAGCTCGGCCTTCCGGGCCTGGACTTCCTGCGCGAGTCGCGCATCCCGCTCAAGGTCCGCGCCGGGCTCGAGTCGGGTTGCGGCCTGCGCTCCGAGCCGGTGCGGTTGCCGCTCGCCTCCCAGAGCATCGACCTGCTCGCCTTGCCGCACGTGCTGGAGTTCAGCGCGCAACCGCACGCGATCCTGCGCGAAGCCGAGCGCGTGCTGATGCCCGAAGGCAGCATCGTCATTTCCGGATTCAATCCGCTGTCGCTGTGGGGCGCGGCGCGCGCGCTCGGCTGGGAGCGACGAGAGGTCCCCGGGTGCGGAAAGTTCATCGGTCTGCTGCGGTTGAAGGATTGGCTCGCGCTGCTCGGCTTCGAGCTGACCGGCGGACGTTTCGGCTGTTACGCGCCGCCGTTCTCTCAGGGGCGCTGGCTCGAGCGCTTCGGCTTCATGGAGAAGGCGGGCGACCGCTGGTGGCCGATCTGCGGCGGGGTCTACGTCGTTCGCGCGATCAAGCGCAACGTGGGCGTGCGGCTGGTCATGCCGGAATGGCGCGACAAGCGCGCCGCCAAGAAAGCCCTCGCTCCGGTGACGCAGAGGCAAAACGGACTGCATGTCGAAAAGCGCGAGCGACCTTAGCGTCGAGCCGGTGCGCATCTACACCGACGGCGCGTGCAAGGGCAACCCCGGTCCGGGAGGCTGGGGCGCCGTTCTGCAAATGGACGGCGAGGAAAGGGAGCTGTTCGGCGGCGAGCCGCAAACGACCAACAATCGCATGGAACTCACCGCGGTCATCCGGGCGCTGGAGCTGCTCGAGCGCCCCTGCCAGATCGAGGTCTACACCGATTCGCAATACGTGCAGAAAGGCATCAGCGAATGGCTGCCCGACTGGAAACGCCGCGGCTGGCGCACCGCCGACAAAAAGCCCGTGAAGAACGTGGACCTGTGGCAAGAGCTCGATCGCCTCGCCGGGGTGCACCGCATCGCCTGGCGCTGGGTCAAGGGCCACGCGGGACATCCGGAAAACGAGCGCGCGGATGCGCTCGCGAATCGCGGCGTGGAAGAATTGTCGTCCTGAGTCCTACTTCAAACTCAACCGCTCCGCGGCCCATCCTCCGCCGAGCGCTTTCATCAAGTCCACGGTCGCCGACAGCAAGGACTGCCGGTTGCGCAGAGCGGCGAGCTCGCTGGTGTTGGCCGTGCGCTGCGCGTCCAGCACTTCCAGGAACGGAGAGTAGCCCGCTTCGTAGCGCATGCGCGACAGGCGCAGGGCCCTGCGCGCGGCGGCCAGGCTCACCTGGTACTCCTCCTCCGACGAAGCGGTCAGGCGAACGGTGGTGAGCGCGTCGGCGACCTCGCGGAATCCTGTTTCGACGGCCTTCTGGTAGCTTGCCACGGCCTGGTGCTGGCGCGCGATCGCGGCGTCGGTGAGCGCGCGGTAGCGTCCGGCATCGAATATCGGCAGGCTCAGGCCGAAACCGACCGACCAGATCTCCGAGCCCCTGTTGTTGAGAAGGGTCGAGAGCGTTGCGCTTTCCCCGCCGGCGAACCCGGTCAGGGAGATCGTCGGAAACATCGCCGCCTTGGCGACGCCGATCTGCGCGTTGGCCGAGACGAGCTGTTGTTCGGCCTGCTGGATGTCCGGGCGGCGCTCGAGCAGCGCGGACGGCAGACCCGACGGGGGCAGGGGAGGCATCGGCAGCGCTCGCAGATCTCCGATCGCCACCGCGAGGTCGAGCCGGCCGGTGAGGGCGGCGAGCTGGTGCTCGACGAGCGCGCGCTGCCGCTCGAGATCCTTCAGCTGGGTCGCGATGTCTGCCCGAGCGCCCTCCGCCTGGGCGACTTCCAGCTCCGAGGCGACGCCGCCGCGCGCGCGGGCGCGCACATAGGCGAGCGCATCCTCGCGGGTGGCCATGGTTTCGCGGGTGACGATGATCTGCGCGTCGAGTGACCGCAGCCCGAAGTACGCCTGCGCGGTGAGGCCTTGGAGCGTGAGTGCGACGACGTCCCCGGCGTAGCGCGTGGCGAGCATCTGCGCGCGCACCGATTCGACGCCGCGGCGCAGGCGTCCCCAGAAATCCAGCTCGAACGAGGTGGAGAGCGCGAGGCGCACATCGTTGCGCACCGCTGGAATCCCGGGGGGGAGGGGCAGAGCCGTGGTGGTGCTGGAGCGGGTGCGGTTCGCGTTGCCTCCCAGATCGATCTCGGGCAGGAAGGCCGCGTTGGCCACGCGCAAGTTGGCGTCCGCCTCTTCGATGCGCGCCACCGCGAACCGGATATCGGCGTTACGCTCGAGAGCGGAAGCGATGAGCTCGTTGAGCGCAGTGTCGCCGTAGAGCTTCCACCAGTCCAAGGGCACGGGCGCGTTCGCCCCGACATCGGGCTCGGCGTAGGCCTTGGGAAGGTCCATCGCGGGCCGCTCGTAGTCGGGCCCGAGCATGCAGCCGCCGAGGAGGATCACGCCGGCGAGAACCCAGATGCGCGCGCTCAAGCGCTGCTCTCCCCGGCTCGTGCCGCCTTATTCGCCTGCCGCGCTTTGCGGCCCGTGAGGAGGATGAAAAACAGGGGCACGAACAGCGTCGCGATGAAGGTGGCTGCGAGCATGCCACCCTCCACCCCCGTGCCCATCGAGCGGCGTGCGGCGGCGCCCGCGCCTGTGGCGATCGCCAGGGGCAGCACGCCCAGCACGAAGGCGAGCGAAGTCATCACGATAGGCCGGAAGCGCTGGCGCGCCGCGGCGACCGCGGCGTCGAACGCGGACATGCCCTGCGCGGCATTCTGGGCGGCGAACTCGACGATCAGAATCGCGTTTTTCGCGGCGAGCCCGATCAGCGTCACGAGGCCGATCTGGAAATAGATGTCGTTGCTCATGCCGCGGACGAGCACCGCGAGGAGGGCGCCGAGCAGGGCGAACGGCACCGAGAGCAGCACCGCGACGGGGAGCGACCAGCGCTCGTAATTGGCCGACAGGATCAGGAACACCATGACCAGCGCAAAGCAGAACGCGATGATCGCGGCCTTGCCGGCGCGTTTTTCCTGGAACGCCTGGCCCACCCACTCGAGGAAATAGCCGCCGGGCAGGGCATCGCGCGCGACCTGCTCGACGGCCGCGATGCCCTGTCCCGAGCTGACTCCGGGGATGGTGGCCGCCAGCACTTTCGCCGCGACGAAGCCGTTGAAACGGTCGATCTGGTCGGGTCCGACGACGGGCTCGATCCTGAGCAGGCTCTTCAGCGGCAGCATCTCTCCGGTCGAGCCCGAGCGCACGTAGACGTTGCCGAGGTCCTCCGGGCGCACGCGGAACTGCGGCTCGGCCTGGATCTGCACGCGGTAGGTCCGCCCGAACTTGTTGAAGTCGTTGACGTAGAGCGCGCCCATCGTGCTCTGCAGCGCGTCGAAGATGTCGCTGATCGGCACGCCGAGCGAGAGCGCTTTCTCGCGGTCCACTTCGACGAAGAGTTGCGGCACGCTGGCGCGGAAAAAGCTGTTGGTGGCTGTCAGGTCGGGCCGCTTCCTCAGCTCGCCGAGGAACTGCTGAACCGCGCCCGCGAGCTTTTTCGGGTCGGCATCGGCGCGGCTCTGCAGGAACATCTCCATGCCTCCCGCGGTGCCGAGGCCCCGGATCGGCACCGGGCTGAAGGCGAAGACGAGGCCTTCGCTCACGCCCGAGCCGCGGGCCCCGACGAACTTGACGAGGTCCTCTGCGCTGGCCTTGCGCTCGTCCCAGGGTTTCAGGGTGATGAAGAGCGTCGCCGAGCTGGTCTTGTTTCCGCCGCCGATCAGGTCGAAGCCGTTGATCATGAAGACGTGCTCGACCGCCGGGTGCTCCGTGAGAGCTTTCTGCATCGCCGCGCCGACCTTGCCGGTGCGCGAGAGCGTCGCCCCGTCGGGCAGCACGACCGCGCCGAAGAGGTAACCCTGGTCTTCCGGCGGCACCAGGCTGCCGGGAACGAGCTTGAGCAGCCCTCCGGTGCAGGCGATGACGAGCGCAAAGATCGCGAGCGCGATCATGGCGTGGTTCGCGATCCAGCGCACGCCGTTCGTATACAAGGACACGATCCACGCGAAGCCCTGGTTGAACGGTCTGAAAATTCGCGATTCCCCGTGCGAGGGTTTCAGCAGCAGCGCACACAGGGCGGGTGTGAGCGTCAGCGCGACCACACCCGAGATGACCACCGCCGTGGTGACCGTCACGGCGAACTGCTGGTAGAGCCGGCCCGCGAGGCCGCCGAGAAAAGCCACCGGGACGAACACCGAGCACAGCACCAGCTCGATCGCGATGATGGCGCCGGTCACCTCGCGCATGGACTCGATCGCGGCTTCCTTGGGCGAGAGGCCTTTCTCGGCCATGAGACGCTCGACGTTCTCCAGCACGACGATGGCGTCGTCCACCACGATGCCGGTGGCGAGCACGATCGCGAACAAGGTCAGCGTGTTGATCGAGAAGCCGAACACGTACAGGCCCCCGAACGCTCCCACGAGCGAGATCGGCACGGCGATGAAAGGAATGAGCGTGGCGCGCCAGCTCTGCAGGAAGATGAATACCACCGCGAGCACCAGCAGCGCGGCGATGAAGAGAGTGAGGATCACCTCCTTGATCGAGGCCTGCACGAAGCGGGTGGTGTCGAAGGGGATGAGAAAGCTCACGCCTGCCGGAAAGCCCTTGGCGATCTCGTCCATGGTTCTGCGCACGGAGCTGGCGACGTTGAGCGCGTTGGCGCCCGACTGCAGGAAGATGGCGGTGCCGATGGTCGGCCTGCCGTCCACCGTGGTGTAGGCGTCGTAGCTGATCGCGCCCAATTCGATGCGCGCGATGTCCTTCACGCGCAGCACGCCGCCGGGACCGCTCGAGCGCAGGACGATGTTGCCGAACTCCTCCGGTTGGATCAGCCGCCCCTGCGCGGTCACGGTGTAGATCAGCGCCTGGTCGTCCGGGGCGGGGTCCTGGCCGATCTTGCCGGCGGCGTACTGATTGCTCTGGGCGCGGATGGCGGTGGCCACGTCGGTGGCGGTGACGCCGAGCTGCGCCATCTTGTCCGGGCGCATCCAGATCCGCATCGAATAGTCGCGCGCGCCGAAGATGGTCGCGTCGGCCACGCCCGGAACGCGCTTCAGGACGTCGAGCGCGTTGATGGTCATGAAGTTCGAGAGGTACAGCGTGTCGAAGCGCGGATCGGTCGATGTCACGGCGACGAAGAGCAGGATGTCGAGCGAGCGCTTTTGCACCACGACGCCGGTGCGCTTGACGTCGTCGGGCAGCCGCGGCAGAGCGATCTGCACGCGGTTGTTCACCTGGATGGTGGCGTTGTTGACGTCGGTCCCCACCTCGAAAGTGCAGGTGATCGTCAGCGTGCCGTTCGAGGAGGAAGTGGACTGGAAGTAGAGCAGGCCCTCGACGCCGGAAAGCTGCTCCTCGATCGGCGCGGCGACGGTGCGGGAGAGCGTATCTGCGCTCGCGCCGGGAAGCGCCGCGGTGATCGTCACCGTCGGCGGCGCGATCTCCGGGTACTGCGCAATGGGCAATACCTGCCACGCGACGAGTCCCGCAAGCGTGATGATGATCGCGATGACCGAGGCGAAGATCGGCCGCTCGATGAAGAACCGCGACATGGCCCTTACTTCGCTGCCGGAGCCGCCGTAGCCTTGGCTTCCGCAGGAGTTTGCGGACTGACCACGGCGCCGGGCCGCAGCTTGAGGAGATTATCGAGAACGACCCGGTCGCCGGGGTTGAGGCCGCCGAGGATCATCCAGTCGCTCCCGACCCAGTCGCCCACCTGGACCGGACGGGACTGGGCCTTGTTTTCGCCGTCGAGCGTGAACACCAGAAACGTTTTCTCGGTCTGGATGACCGCGGTCTGCGGCACGAGGAACACGTTGTCGCGCTCGCCCGCCACCAACCGGACCCGCACGAACTGGCCCGGAAGGAGGCGCACGCCCGGATTGCCGAATTCCGCGCGCAACTCCTGCGTGGCGAGCCGGGGGTCGATCTGGGTCGCGGCGAAATTGAGCCGGCCGGCCAGCGGATAGCGCGAGCCGTCGGGGAGCAGCAGGCGCACTTCCGCGGATTTCGTGCGATCGAGCCTCTTGTCGGGAAGCTTCGCGGAATCCGATTCCGAAAGGCTGAAGCGGATCCAGATCGGATCCACCTGATTCATGGTCGTGAGCAGGCTGCTTTCCTGTCCCGCGGTCACCAGGCTGCCCTCGGACCGGGCGATGCGCCCGGCGACTCCCGAGACCGGTGCGGTCACTCGCGTGTAGGACAGGTTGAGCTCGGCCTGGCGCAGATTCGCCTCGGCCGACTGGAGCGTCGCGTCCGAGAGTTTTTGCGCCGAGATCGCGTCGTCGAATTCCTTCTGGCTGATCGCCTTTTCCTCGGCGAGCGTCTTGAGCCGGGCGGCTTCGCGCCGCGTCTGTTCCTGGCGCGCGCGCTCCTGCGCCATCTGCGCATTGGCCTGGGCGAGGGCAATCTGGTAGGGGACGGGGTCGATCTGGAATAGGGGCCTGCCTTCGCGCACGAAATCCCCCTCGCTGTAGAGGCGCTTGAGGAGGATTCCGGAAACGCGCGCCCGCACCTCGACTTCCTTGGAGCCTTGCACCTGGCCGACGGCCTCGAGAACGATGGGCACGCGCTGCGGCGCCACCTGAAGCACCCTGGCCGGAATGCCTGCCGGGGCCGGGTTGGATGCGGGAGTGTTGGCCCCGCCCTGCTCGCATCCTGCGAGCAAGGCCGCAGCCAGCAATCCGGCAAGAGCCGGAAGCGACGGGATCAGCAGATCGGAGCGGCCGCGGAAGTCCGGCCGAGCGTGAGCGAATGCCATGCGAGGATAGTCTCTTGGCCGAGAATTTTGATTCGAGCCGGCCAGTATAATATACAATCACGAATGTATGTCGCCGATGCTGCGTCTCTCATTTGCGTAGAACAAAACAGGATTCCGAGCGCACCCGACGGGACATCCTGGCGGCGGCGCGCAAGGTTTTTGCCCGCCAGGGAGTGACCCGCACGACGCTCGAGGAGATCGCGGCCGCGGCGGGCGTCACGCGCGGGGCGATCTACTGGCACTTCGCCGACAAGACCGAGCTGTTCTTCGCCATGCGCGAGCAGGTGGCCGTGCCCATGATCGACCAGATCGATCTGGCGCTGCTCAGCGCCGACGGAGCCGATCCCCTGGCGGGAATCGAGCGCTTCCTGCTCGGCATTCTGGGGGCGCTCGAGAACGACGCGGCTGCCCGCCGGACGTTCCAGATCATGGGCTTCAAATGCGAGTACGTCGGCAGGCTCGAGCGCGAGCTGGGGCTGCAGCGCTCGCGTTGTTCCGAGCTCATCGCCAAGCTCACGCAGACCTACGGGCGCGCGCGTCGCTCCGGGCAGCTGCGGGTCGGACTGCGTCCGTCGACGGCTGCGCTTGAAACCTGCAGCTTCGTGATCGGCCTGACGCGACTGTGGCTGCTCGATGCCAGGAGTTCGCTGGTGCGCCGGGTCGCTCGCCGGCTGATCTCGGCTCACGTTACCGGCCACAGGCGCGGCGGCAGGGAGAGAAATCTGCGAAACCTTTGATTTATTTCCGCGGGGACGCTACTCTCACCGGGCAGAGCCGCAGGTTGCGGCCTGAAGAGGCTAGAGCCGATGCGAAGTGTCGTCCTGGATACCGAGACTACCGGCCTCAACGCGGGTCTCGGCGACCGGATCATCGAATTGGGCTGTATCGAGGTCCTGAGCCGGCGCGTCACGGGAAACCACTTCCACCGCTACATCAATCCTGAGCGCGAGAGCGAGGACGGCGCGCTCAAGGTGCACGGCATCTCCCACGAGTTCCTCCAGGACAAACCGAAGTTTCGCGAGATCGTGGCCGAGTTCCTCGACTACGTTCAGGGCGCGGAGCTGGTGATCCACAACGCGGCTTTCGACGTCGAGTTCCTGAATCTGGAGCTGGGCAGGCTCGGGCTTCCGCCGATCGAAGCGCACTGCGCGGCCATCGTCGATTCGCTGAAGCTTGCGCGAGAGCTGCACCCGGGAAAGAAAAACTCCCTCGACGCTTTGTGCGAGCGCTACGAGGTCGATCACGCTCACCGCACCCTCCACGGCGCGCTGCTCGACGCGGCGCTCCTCGCAGAGGTCTATCTGGCGATGACCCGCGGGCAGGACAGCCTAGCGATCGAACTCGATCGGCCGCGTCCGGTCTTGGGAACGCCGACCGCGACCCGAGACGATCTGCCCCGGCTCCTCGTCTTCCAGCCGAGCGCGGAGGAGCTCGCCGAGCATGCGCTCCTGCTCGCCGACATCGAGGCGGAGAACAAGGCGCAATGCGTGTGGCGCCGCTTCGAGCCGGCGGCGGAGATCCTGAGTCGGGTGTGAAAATGGACCGCGGCGTACGGCTGGGCCGATCGGCGATGTCGAGCGCGGACAAAGCGAATCCTTACGAGCTCGATCTCGACAAGAACCCGGCCAATTACGCGCCTTTGACGCCGCTGGGGTTCATCGAGCGCGCCGCCACCGTCTATCCCGGACGCCTCGCCGTCATCCACGGGGCGCGCCGCGCTACGTGGGCCGAGACCTATGCGCGTTGCCGGCGCCTCGCCTCCGCGCTCGCGCGTCGGGGGACACTCGCCGGCGACACGGTCGCGGCGATGCTCGCGAATACCCCGGAAATGCTCGAGTGCCACTTCGGCGTACCCATGGCGGGCGCCGTCCTCAACACGCTGAACACGCGCCTCGACGCCGAGGCGATCGCTTTCATGCTCGAGCACGGCGGAGCCAAGGTCCTGATCGCCGACCGCGAGTTCTCGGGGACCGTCGAACGCGCGCTGGCGGCCCTCAAGGTGAAACCGTTCGTAATCGACGTCGACGATCCCGAATACTCGGGAGCGGGCGAGCGCATCGGTCAGGCGGAGTACGAGCGCTTCATCGCTGCGGGCGATCCGGAATTCCCGTGGCAGCCGCCCGCCGACGAATGGAACGCCATTTCGCTCAACTACACCTCGGGCACCACCGGCAACCCCAAGGGCGTGGTATACCATCACCGGGGCGCCTACCTGAACGCGATCTGCAACATCGTGACCTGGGGCATGCCGCATCACGCCGTATACCTGTGGACCCTGCCGATGTTCCACTGCAACGGCTGGTGCTTTCCGTGGACCATCGCCGCCAATGCAGGCACGAATGTCTGCTTGCGCAAGGTGGACGCCAGGCTCGTTTTCGACGCGGTCCGGGAGCACGGCGTGACCCATTATTGTGGCGCGCCGATCGTGCATTCGACGCTGATCAACGCAGACCCCGCGCTGCGCGAGGGCATAGCGCACAAGGTGCATGCCATGGTCGCCGCCGCCGCGCCGCCCGCGGCCATGATCGAGGGCATGGAACGCATGGGCTGGGAGCTCACCCACGTATACGGTCTCACGGAGGTCTATGGCCCGGCGACCGTGTGCGCGAAGCAGGAGGAGTGGAAGAACCTCGATATCGGCAGGCGCACTGAGAGAAACGCCCGCCAGGGGGTGCGCTATCTCATGGAAGAAGGTCTGACGGTGATGGATCCGCAGACCATGCAACCGGTTCCCGCGGACGGAGAGACCATGGGCGAGATCATGTTCCGCGGCAACATCACCATGAAGGGCTACCTGAAGAACCGCAGGGCCACCGGGGACGCCTTCGCGGGCGGCTGGTTCCACTCGGGCGATCTCGCGGTGATGCAGCCCGACGGCTACATCAAGATCAAGGACCGCGCCAAGGACATCATCATCTCCGGCGGCGAGAACATCTCGTCGCTCGAGGTCGAGGACGTGCTTTACCGGCACCCGGCTGTGCTCGCGGCCGCAGTGGTCGCGAAACCCGACCCCAAGTGGGGCGAAACGCCGTGCGCTTTCGTCGAGCTGAAGGCAGGCGCCCAAGTCACGGAAAAAGAGATCATCGACCACTGCCGCGCGAATCTCGCGGGCTTCAAGACGCCGCGCCACGTGGTGTTCGGCGTGCTGCCGAAGACGTCGACGGGAAAAATCCAGAAATTCGTGCTGCGTCAGCACGCGAGATCGACCTCGGCGATAGAGTGACGGAGGACGCCATGAACGCTCCATCCAAAACCGAAGTGGAAACGCCGTACGTCCTGCGCGGGAACAAGGACGGCGTGGCGACGCTGACGCTCAACCGGGGCGATCGCATGAACCCGCTCTCGACCGCGATGCTCTTCGCGCTGCAGGCCGAGCTCGATCGCCTCGCGAAGGACACGGCGGCTCGCGTGGTCGTCCTTGCGGGCGCGGGCAAGCACTTCTGCGCCGGGCACGACCTGCGCGAGATGCGCTCGCACCCCGGCAAGGCCTGGCAGAAGGCGCTTTTCGAGCAGTGCAGCGAGATGATGCTCTCGCTCGTGCGCCTGCCTCAGCCCGTGATCGCGCGCGTGCAGGGCGTCGCGGTCGCCGCCGGCTGCCAGCTCGTGGCCATGTGCGATCTGGCCGTGGCGAGCGATGCAGCCCAGTTCGCGCTGCCGGGGATCAAGAGCGGGATTTTCTGCACCACGCCGGGAGTCGGCGTCGCGCGCAATCTCGCTCGCAAGCACGCCCTGGAGATGCTCTTCACCGGCGATCTCATCGACGCGAAGACCGCGCTTTCCTGGGGCCTGGTGAACCGCGTCGTTCCTGCGGCCGCCTTGGGTGCGGAGGTCGACAAGCTCGCCGGGAAGATTCTCGCCCACAGCGCGGCCGTGGTGGGCATGGGCAAGAAGTTCTTCTACGAACAAGTGGAGAAAGGTCTGACCGGCGCCTATGCGCTCGCCTCGGAGGGGATGGCCTGCAACATGATGCTCGAGGACGCCGCCGAGGGCATCGATGCATTCATCGCCAAGCGCAAGCCGGAGTGGAAGGGAAAATAGTCCGCGGCGTCCGATGTCAGAAGACATCATTCTCGAAACGCGCGGCCTGAGGAAGGAATTCAAGGGCTTCGTCGCCGTCAGCGACGTCAGCCTCAAGGTCAGGCGCGGGCGCATCCACGCGCTGATCGGCCCCAACGGCGCGGGCAAGACCACCTGCTTCAACCTGCTCACGCACTTTCTTTCCCCGACCCGCGGCCAGATCTTCTACAACGGGCGCCAGATCACGGGCTCCAGCCCCGCGGCGATCGCGCGGCTGGGATTGGTCCGGTCTTTCCAGATTTCGGCGGTGTTTCCGCATCTCACGGTCCTGGAGAACGTGCGCATCGCGCTTCAGCGCAAGCGCGGCCGCTCGTTCGATTTCTGGCGGTCGGACCGGAGTTTGCGCGACCTGAATTCGCGCGCGCGGGACTTGCTCGACGCGGTCGGCCTGTCGGCGTTCGAGGAGTCGATCGCCGTGGAGCTTCCCTACGGGCGCAAGCGCGCGCTCGAGATCGCGACCACGCTCGCGCTCGATCCGGAAATGATGCTCCTCGACGAGCCGACGGCCGGCATGGCGCACGCGGACGTGGAGCGCATCGCTGCGCTGATCCGGCGCGTCGCCGTGAACCGCACCGTGCTCATGGTCGAGCACAACCTCGGCGTCGTAGAGAACCTCTCGGATCACATCACGGTGCTCTCGCGCGGCGAGATCATCGCGGAGGGCGACTATCGGTCGGTGTCCGGTCATCCCGAAGTGATCAAAGCTTACCTCGGCTCCGAGCATGCTTGAGGCGGCGCTCCTTGCGGTCGCCGATCTGAACGCCTGGTACGGCGAATCGCACGTCTTGCACGGGGCGCAGTTCGAGGTGCGCCGTGGGGAAGTGGTGACGCTGCTCGGCCGCAATGGCGTGGGCAAGACCACGACTCTCAAGTCGATCATGGGCATGGTCGCCCGCCGGGAGGGATCGATCCGCTTCGACGGCACGCAGATCATCGCGCTGCCCTCCGATCGCATCGCGCGGCTCGGGGTCGCATTCTGCCCCGAGGAGCGCGGCATCTTCGCGAGCCTGAACGTCCACGAGAACCTGCTGCTCCCCCCGGCGGTCCGCCCCGGCGGTCTCACGGTGGAGCAGGTTTTCGAGCTGTTTCCAAATCTGAAGGAGCGGTTAACGAGCCAGGGCACCAAGCTCTCCGGAGGCGAGCAGCAGATGCTCGCGATCGCCCGCATTCTGCGCACCGGG
>Ga0209647_1000550_pt1 | contig 35257 bp, 31 predicted proteins | sample GraSoi_2013_60cm_FD_185827 | JGI IMG/M metagenome (GOLD analysis project Ga0209647, IMG submission 185827) | Grasslands soil microbial communities from the Angelo Coastal Reserve, California, USA - Sample 9_17_2013_60cm (SPAdes) (version 2) | ecosystem: Environmental > Terrestrial > Soil >... | reverse complement strand
ACGCGGTTTCTTTCGCGAGCCAGTGCGACCGGAACTTGCCCGGGCCGCTCCGCCGCCGGCGTTCCAGGACGCGCGGAATATGTGAAGACGTGCAGATAAGTGAACGGCAGCTCTTCGATCAATCGCCTCGTCTCGTCGAACTCCGCTTCCGTCTCGCCCGGAAATCCCACCATCACGTCGGCGCCGATCGCCGCGGTTGGCATGGCCGCTCGGAGCTTTAGGATCTTTTCGCGGTAATGCCACGGCCGGTACTTGCGATGCATGCGCCGCAGCACCGCATCGCTTCCCGACTGCATCGGCACATGCGCGTGTTTGGCGATCCGTCCAGACGCCGCCACCAAACTGATCAGCTCATCACTCCAGTCCATGGGCTCGACGGAACTGATCCGCAATTTCTGGAGAGAGGTCTCTTCGAGAATCGCGCGAATTAGAGATTCCAGTCGATGGTCGATGGTCGTTGGTCGTTCGGAGGATAAAACCTGTCTTCGGTCGTTGGTCGCTGATCGTTCGGGGTTCGACTCTGGCTGCTGGCTGGAATGCGAGGCGCTCCAAGGTTCTTGGTCGCCAATGACTAACGACCGACGACTAGCGACCAGATCTCTTCCCCACCGCCCCAAATTAATTCCCGAAATCACTAACTCGCGATAGCCCGCCTCCACGAGAGTCAGTACTTCCGCGATAACGCGCTCCTTTGGCAATGAGCGACTCTGTCCGCGAACATATGGAATCACACAGAAAGAACAGCGGTTGTCGCATCCATCCTGCACCTTCAGGTTTGGACGTGTCCGCTCGTTGGCCGCTTCAAAAACGGGAGCTGCCAGCAGTTCCGTATGCGCGAAAATATCGCCCACAATCACATTGGCAAACTGATCCCCGAATGGTTGATCGTTCGACAGGTGTGACAGAGAAAGTTGCCCAAGCGGGACGAAACCGGAACTTGAAGATGAACCAGTCGAAGGGAAAGAAGAAGATATCGCAATCTCCGCCGCCTGGTGCTTGTGCGAATTACCCACCACCCACGTCACACCCGGCAGGGCCGCCAGTTCTTCCGGCGCTCGCTGCGCGTAGCAGCCTGTCACAAGGATGCGGCAGTCCGGATTCACCCGCTGTAATCGCCGTATGGATGCGCGCGCGTCCTTATCCGCGCTCTCGGTCACTGTGCAGGTATTCAGCACCACAATTTCGGCGTCGCGAGCTGCCGTGGCGCGATCGAGTCCGCGCTCCAGAAATTGTCGCTCCAGGGCGGCCCCATCCGCCTGGGTAGCCCGGCAGCCGAAATTCTCTATGTAGAAGCGAGCCACGTTCTAATACTAAACGACTGGATGCTGTGGCTGAAGGCTCCGCGATCGCCGCATGGAGGTTCGCTACGAGATCAGGTCGCGGTGCCAGGCGCAAGAAGCCAGCCGCCGCGCCGGATGAGTATCCCGCTGGCCCATTTTTCCCAAAGTTCGAAGAATAATCAGGCGCTCGCGGTCTGCCGCCCGTGCTGAAAGCACTCGCGGCACAGCACCGGACGTCCTTGTGTCGGCCGGAACGGCACCGTGGTCTCTTTGCCGCACTGCGAGCAGTTCGTCCGGGTTTCCGTCTTCGCGTACGAATGCCCGCGCGACGGACCGTGTCCCTGCGACGTAGCTCCAAGGACTGCCACTCGCTTGCCCTTACAATTCTTGCAGCGTTTCGGTTCGTTCTTGAACTGCTTGTCGTGGAAGAACAGCTGTTCACCCGCTGTGAACACGAAATCCGTGCCACAATCGATGCACTTTAGAATCTTATCCTGGTATTCCATTGAAGAGGCGCTCCCATTCCGCGTCCCTGCTCAGCACGGGAGACCCGAATAGGGAAGGATCCGGTTCACATCGTGGGCAGGGGATTTACATCCCCCTCATTCTGACCCCTGGATTCGGCCCGCCAGGCGGTGTGCACCGCATGGTTACTCATTTACCGTTACTGATTTACAGATAAGACGACTGCCTGGGGAAACTCGAGTCTTCCCTTCGAACAATTTCCAATCCGAAATATTTTCGAGGGCGAATTTCGAGTGCGAAGAACGGGCCGTCCCCACTAGCGAACGGCCCGTTTTCCTTAGTCCTGTTCCTTACGTGCTTTCTTGCGGCTGCGCTTGCGAGCCAGCGCTTCTTTTACTCGCTTCCTCTCGCCGGGCTTCAGGTAAAACGAGTGACGCTTTACTTCCTTGATAATGTCCTCGGTTTGTACCTTCCGCTTGAACCGCCGCAGCGCGTTTTCGAGGGATTCACCCTCTTGAAGTCGAACTTCTGCCAACGGACTACACCCCCCCACTCGTCATAACTGGACTCGTTAGTTATGGCAAGCATTGCCATCTTAAGTCAAGTGGATTATGAAAGAATTTTCATCCCGGCTCAAAAGCTCAACCGCATTGAGAATTGCATCCGTCGCGGTGCAAACGAACTGGTCGGCTTCATGAGATTCGTAGGTTGTTGATAATAAGCCGGATAATAAGTTCCGCCGGCGGATTGTGAATACTTAACGAACTTTCCCGCCGCAGTATAGTAGCCGCTGTCGGCGACCCCGTATCTCTGATTGTCGCGGTTGAACAAATTGAATGATTCCCCGGTCAACTCCAGATGATACCGCCCGCCCAGATTCAACTTCCTTCCCACCCTTAGATCCAAGGTCGCGTAATCCGGACCGAGAAAGGCATTGCGTCCGTACTTGGACAAACGGTCATTGCTTGCGTTCCCATCCTGATTCGGATCGCCCGATACCGTCGCATTCGCCGGGCGTCCGCTGCCATAGGTCATGATCCCTGATATTTTCCAGTGATTGAACATTGCCGCTGGAATTTTCTGGCCAGCCTCAAACGGATTCGGCTCCTCGATCGCTGAGATCGTCAGCCGCTGCCTTTGATCCGTCACACTTGACGCCCGCTCACGTTTTGTTGAGTACGAATTCTGCACCGTCGCCGGCGCTCCCGCCACCAACGCGTCCTGAACGTTGTCGATTGCGTGCGCCCAGGTATACGCCACACGAAAATAGAGTCCCCCAGACATCCGTTTGTGCAGTGACAACGTCATTCCGTGATACATACTCGAGGCCGCACTCTCAAACTGGTTGATTGCGCCCAGTTGCGATATCGGTCGATTCACAGTGTTGATACACGGCGGAAACGGACAACTGATGCTGTCAGTTGTCTGCCACGTCGCAAACGACTCCACGTCATAAAACGCATTTTGAAAATTGGTGCCGGTCGGGTCGTAGATCGGATAACTATAAAAAGTTGGCGGCGGCAGATTCACGTCTCGTGCCCGGATCATATCCACCCCGTGCACATACAGATAGGACAGCGTCCCCATAACACCGCCGGGCAGTTCCCGCTCCAGACTCAGACTTCCCTGCTGTACCCGCGGCGTTTTAAAGGCCGGTGAAAACGCCGTAATGTCGCTGGTCGCATACTGCTTCCAGACGTCGGGCAGGTTGCAAGAGGCCGGACCTCGCGGACAGTTAACGGCCGCATTCGGATAGGAAGGAAATACCTGCTGCTGGTAGAAATTCGTATTATCCAGGGAAAGAAAATTGTTGCTCTTGCCATTGTTATTCATCACCGCCGACTCATAAATCTGCGGAATGCGGGTATAGAAGATTCCAAATCCCGCCCGCACCATCAGCGGCCGATCGTCGCCGATCGCATAACCAATTCCTATCCGCGGGGCGAAATTCTTCTCTTGCAACGGCATCTTCCCGGCCGCCGGCCACAGCGGGTTACTCACCATCCCCGTCTTCGAAAACGTCTGCACGTCATAGCGCGCGCCCAGGCTCAAGGTGAAGTGTGGCGTCAACCGTACGGTATCCTGCACGAACCCCGCATAGTCGTTGCTGTTCGGATGCGACACCGGATTCCCGAAATTCTGTACGTAATATCGCGGCACGTTATGCGCCCACGCCCGTAGGGGCGTCAGCACGAGCCCCCCGTGCATGGGCACAAACGTAAAGGGATTTACGGGAATGTTCTCGTAGAAATACTCCCCTCCATACAACGATGGGAAGTAGTTGTAGTCCCAGGTCAACATTCCGTCGCCGCCGAACTTCCACTGATTTCGTCCGTGACTCAGACTGAAAGTCTCCGCCATATGCAACCGGTGTTCCCGCGTTTGGCGCGGCAATATCGACGACTGCCCAAAATTCTGGAGCCAACTGTAGATATTCGTCCGCACCGCTGTCGTATTTGAAAACGATTGCTGCAGATCACGCGAAAACTGCACTCGCAGATGGCTAGTCTGCCGCGGAGTAATAGCGCTCAGCAAACCCAGCGACGCGCTTTCGGTCGCCACGTCCTCTTCCCCATTCCCGCTAATCGCACTATTCGTAATCGGACTCGCCGGATCAAAGAAGACATTGTTCGTCCCATAATAGCGGGAGGTGCTCAGCCGCGCCGAAAGGTGCTGATGGGGCGTCAGAACTCGATCCACCTTCACAAATCCGGTATCTCCGAGCAACTTCGCACGAAACGTTCCGCCCATCGTCGAAAGCTGCGCCGCCGACGCAAACACCAGTGTCTTGTCACAAGCTTGTCCCCCGATCGCGGGGTCGCAGATCTCGTAATCCAACGGCTTCAGGTTCGTACCTAACTGCGGCACCACTACTGTTTGACCATTCTCGAACTGCACTACCGAAGGCACATGAAAAATGTGCTGATCATATCCCACAAATAAAAACATCTTGTTGCGCTGGATGGGACCCCCGATGGTGCCTCCAAACTGTTGCTGCCGATCGCCCGGATTGAAACCCACAAAAGCGGGTTTCGCTCCGCCAAGTGAACTGTCGCGCAAAAAATAGAACGCGCTCCCGTGCCAATGATTCGTTCCCGACTTGGTCACCACATTCACCACTGCGCCGCCGGCTCGCCCTGACTCCGCTCCATAACCGCTCGACGACACGCGGAACTCCTCGACGACCTCGTTCGAAAACTGGTAAGGCGCGCGGTACCGTCCCGACGCTTGCGCGAAAAAGCCGTTATTGTCATCCCCTCCATCCACCAGGAAGCTGTTGTTATATCCCCGAATTCCGCCATACGAAAGGTCTCCGTTCGATCCCGATGTCAATCCCCGCGGATCCTGCGTAACTCCCGGCATCAGCAACAACAGATCCGTAAACCTGCGGCCATTCAGAGGCAGATCTTTGAGCGCCCGCTCATCCAGCAGCGCCGATACCGAACTCGGATTCATCTCCATCCGCGGAGCATCGGCCACCGTGATCGTTTCTTTCGGTCCCGCCACGTTCAGCTTGAACGTCAATTGCGTTGCCGCTCCTATTTCCACCCGAAGCACCGGCGAAATCTGGGGCGACATTCCTTCCGCCTCCGCCCGCGCCGAATAATCTCCTGCCGGCAGAAGATCCAAGACGAATCGTCCCGCAGAATCGGTGGCCGAATGGTAGCGGAGCCCTGTCTCCACCCGGATGGCCACTATGTCCGCAGTTGTGATCGCCGCCCCCTGGGCGTCCAATACAACGCCCCGCAATGCGCCCGTGGACGCATCCTGCCCCCACGCCACCCAAGCTGCAAGAACGAGTTGAAAGAGGAATACCCGGGAGGCAATTCCCCGAAGAACATTGCGAATCGTAACCAGATGTGGCTCAGAGCAGCGGCACATAACATCCCCTCGTGACCAAGACTGCGGAACCGGAGGGGATTCCAGAGACTCTGACAATCTATATACCACCGTGCGTGTCACAAGAATGTGACGCACGTACCTGCAATATGTTCAGTTTTTTCGGCAGCTGGTCGTTGGTCGGGGGTCGGTGGTCGTTCGCCAGTCGGGGTTGCCCGCGACCTGCGACTATTCACCACTAGTAACCACGCGTTCCCCGCCGCCACAGATATACGTCTTCTTGAGTTCCCTCTCCATCCCCTTCCCATATGCAACTCTTTTCACTTGGAGATCGCCCCCTTGCATCGCAAACAATTGATAATCATGCGCAATCAATCTGGTCATGAGGTTGCATTTTAGGAATGCATCGGGCGCATCCCTCACCGAAAAGTGAACTGGAACAGAGTAAGCCAGAAAGTAACTTCAGTAACAAGAGGAGTTCGCACCATGAGAAACCGCAATAAGAATCAAGCAGGCTTTTCGCTGATCGAGTTATTGATCGTCGTCTCAATCATCCTGGTCATCGCCGCCATTGCTATCCCGAGCCTGCTTCAGGCGCGTGTCACCGCCAACGAAGCGTCCGCCGTGGCCTCGCTGCGCACTGTCAATACCGCAATGATCTCTTATGCGAGCAGCTATCCGACCGTCGGCTTTGCGCCGACGCTCGCCGCTCTCGGCGGCACCAATTGCGCTCCGCCCGATGAAACCGGCGCATGCTTGATCGACTCCGTACTCGCGTCAGGCACAAAGAGCGGATACACCTTCAACTCCACGGGCATCGGTTCCGCGCCTGCCGGCGAATATTTTGCTGTCGGATCGCCCATGTCTGGCAGCGGCAACCGCAGCTTCTGCTCGACCGAAGATGGCGCAATCCATTACGATCCGACGGGCGCTGCCATTGCCGACCACGATTCCTGCCTTGCCCTGACGCCGCTCCAGTAACAACCCGTCCGCGTAGAGACGGGGCTCGCCCCGTCTCGCTCCGCGCCGGGGGACGCGGGCTTCGTGCCGAAGTCCACCTTCGGCATTGCTCGCGAGGCTTCCGCGCCAGGTCCGAGATTAGCCTCGCCGCGGAGCACGCTTTTTCTTCCCGGCATTCTTTTCCACCCGAAGCTTCCAAGCCGTGCGCAGAGCGCCGGTCAGCACGTCCTCGTTCGCTTTTGCCAGCCGAAGGTGGGTGCTCCCCATCCGTCCCCATCCACCAGGAATGGGCAGGAAAACTTCCGGCAACTCCTGGACAAATTGCGATTGCAAATCCGGTGTGAGCATCAGGTTGCCATAACCTTTGTCCTCGGAGGCCAGCGTGGCAAAGATCCTGCCTCCCACACGGAAGTCGGCCGCCCCCATGTGTGAGCCTTCCTCGGCGCCTTCGAGGCTCAAGGCAATCCTGCGGAAATCTGATGGCTTCATAAGGACAAGTCTCGGCTGTGTCGAGGTCTCAGGACTAGTCTCATGCCAGCTCTGCGACCTGACACCTTTTTGACCACCCGCCGTTCATGGTATGTTGGCACGTCGCGCAGGACAAGCCACACCACTTTTTTCCTAAATGGTAGTTCTGAGAATGCGCGTTGGGCATCAGACATCCATGATCCGCTCCTACAAAGGCGTCACTCCCCAATTCCCGGAAACCAGTTACATCGACGACTCCGCCCAGCTCATCGGCGACGTCACTATCGGCGAGCACTCGAGCGTCTGGATGAACGCCGTCCTCCGGGGCGACGTACAGGAGATCCGCGTCGGCCATTATTCGAACATTCAGGACAACTCGGTCCTCCACGGCATGAAAGGACAATACGGCGTGTACGTGGGCGACTATGTCACGGTAGGCCACAACGCTATCCTCCACGGCTGCACGATCGAAGCCCGCTGCCTCATCGGCATGGGCTCCATCATCCTCAATGGCGCGGTCATCGGATCGGGATCCATTATCGCCGCCGGCACCTTGCTCCCGGAGAAGACGATTGTCGAGCCGAACTCCCTCTGGATGGGCTCCCCGGGAAAATTCCGACGCCGCCTGGAAAAGAAGGACGAGGAAACAATCCTCCGCTACGTCGACAATTACGTGGCTTACACGAAGTCGTACTTGATGGAGAGAAAAAGCGTTTAGTTATCACTTCGCAGCGTCGCCTTCATTGAATGACTCTCCGCGACGCATGCCCGCGGATAACCAATCAAATAGGTCACCGGAACCCTTCCATCCGCAAGCTCGCCGATTTCCCATTGGTATTCGCTGGCTGTCAGCTTGTCGACGATCTCACGCAGTTCCGCTGGCCGATATGTCCGAAGGCAGGACACCACTCCATCGAACAAGAAGACCAGGGGAATGACGGGAATCAGATACGTCCAGAGCAACCGTGACCAGCGAAACGGACGAATCCATGGAGTGCAGATGAATGGCATGAGCGCCCAAGGCAACATCAGTCCGATAGTCAACGGAGCCCGCCGAGTGATTTCGAATATGCCGATGCCTTCGCCGGCATCGACGGCATTTTGAAGTATGACGCGAGCCTCTTCCGGCGAGAAATGATGAAACGACGTGAACATCGTTCGGAACCCCTTCAATTCAGAAGGAACTTTCATCGCGTCAACCGAGTTCGGATAGTAAGCAATGCGATTCTCAGAAGGCGCTTCGGCATTTTCGAGTGCCCTGAGGTTTGGGTATTTATCTGTGAGCCAAATGTACGAAATCTGAAGTCCCGGCGCGCCTCCTTGGAGCTTTTGAGATTGGAGCTTTCGAGAAAGCTCTAACCACGGTCCCCCGCCGCCCGAACACAAATCGACGACCGAGCAACTCCCCGCAGAGTCAAGGACGTCCCGCAGCAGCGGAACGACCGGCGCATAGGCCTTTGAGAGATTTAACGCAAACTGAAGCGCATCCGTAACTTCATCTCGAAGAGATGACGGGAACCACGGTTGTTCATGGAGTTCGATGAACTGTACGCGACGCATGGCGACTCGGTCTGCAAGGCTGTGGAAATGCTCCCGTTGCGGACCAGGGTTTCGTATCAGGCATGGTATCAGGCTTCCTTGATTTCACTGGACCGGCTTTGCCGAGGAGCCAAATGGGATCCGCTTAACTCCGATCTTTTTGCGCGGACTCGTGGCCTGCTCCGAGCTAACCCTGAGGAGGTAGCATGCTTCATGAACAGCCTTCCCGAGTTCATTCGTCTTACTAGTCTCAAGCTTCACAGGTTTGTGACAAATGTCACAGATTGGGTTGGGCATATTGGCCTCCTGCACAGATGACGTTGTGGATCATCAGATTTGCATAAGAAACCGACGCCCGAAATGGCTGCGGCGGAGGGACTTGTAAAAGAACTCCAGAGTCTGGCACGGAGTTAGGGCCTTGTACGTTCGCCATCGCACAGTTAGCCCAACTATATTTGCCAAATTGGGACGCTACCGAAATTAGATTTTCATTGACAGTCAGCTCCCCCAGACTCATACTTGCGCCCTCCCCAGAAAGCTGCGCGATTCTGCGCAGAAGTTTCGGCATCCCATCAGAGTAGATACACAGCCGAACCAGGGCCCCTGATTCCGTGGCACAGGAGGTCTCCCACGACCCGCAAACTTACTCGCAACGCTAGCGTTCTCCGTAGTATCGCTCCGTTCGTCGCAGTTCTGACGGTAATGATTGCTTTGGCCGCCCTGGCGCAAACAAGGGGAGCAGGCCAGGCGTCTGGGAAATCACACGCTGCGCTTGTGTCGCCCGGTGTGAGCACAACTCTGCTTGCGCAGGATAGTCCGGTGCTGCCTGGCGGCATCAACGCAGAGTACTCTTCCGCAGGTCCCATCCGAGGAAGCAGTCTTGTTGGACCCTTGGTCCCGGTTCCTCCAGTCTTTGTGCCGGCTGTCATCTACGGCTCTGGCGGCGGGGGAGCCCAGTCATTGGCGGTCGCAGATGTGAATGGAGACGGCGTGCCTGACTTGGCAATCGCGAACTACTCCGCCGAAACTATAGGGATTTTGCTAGGCAATAGCGATGGAACCTTCCAGGCAGCTGTGACCTATGGACCGGGCGGCCATGGAACTAGCTCGGTAGCGATCGCCGATGTGAACGGCGATGGGAAACCAGACCTACTGGTGGCGAACAACTGCACCACCCCATTCTCCTCGGGCAACTGTTTCAGCAACGGCTCAGTGGGCGTGCTGTTAGGGAACGGTGATGGAACTTTTCAGGCGGCAGTGAGTTACGACCCAGGCAGGCCTTTTACCAATTCGATAGCGGTCGCCGATCTGAATCGCGATGGTAAACCAGACTTAGTGGTGGGGAATTACAGCGACTCGGTTGCTGTTCTGCTGGGCAACGGCAACGGTACCTTCCATCTGGGCGCAACCTACAGCTCGCCAGGTGAATATTCGGTGTCAGCGGCGGACGTGAACGGCGATGGCAAACCCGATCTTCTGGTGGCGGACCTATACAACAACATCGGTGTTCTGCTAGGCGACGGCGACGGTACCTTTCAACCGGCCGTAGTTTATGACCCCGGCGGTTTCTACGCTTCATCGGTCATTGCGCGGGACGTGAACGGAGATGGCAGACTCGACCTGCTAGTAGCGAACGAGTTTGCCAACAACCAAGATCTCCAGGCCGACGGCGTGATAGGCGTGCTCTTGGGCAACGGCGATGGAACCTTCCAGCCAGCCGTGATCTACGACTCGGGTGGGCAATCGCCTAATTCGATAGCGGCCGCTGATGTGAATGGGGACGGTAAGCCCGATCTGGTGGTGGTGTCTGCGTTCAGCGGCAGTTGGAACGGCGCGGTCGGTGTCTTGTTGGGCAACGGCGATGGTACGTTCCAGCCGGCGACCACCTATAGCTCAGGCGGGTCACTGCCCCAGTCGGTAGCGATAGCGGATGTCAACGGGGACGGCAAGCCGGACCTTCTGGTGGCGAACTCGTGTACCAACTCCTGTCCAGACGCCACCGGAGATGTGGGCGTGCTGCTGAATGGCAATGCTACAAAGACCACTCTGGTCTCCTCGCTCAATCCGTCATTCTACGGACAGGTGGTCACATTAACTGCCAAGGTGACGTCTGCTGCCGGCACTCCCACGGGAATAGTCGTTTTTTTCGATAGCTCAACAACGCTGGGAAGTGCAACGTTAGCGACCGGCAAGGCATCGGTCTCCACTTCGCTGCTAGCGGCAGGTTCACACTCGTTCACCGCCCAATATCAGGGCATGGGCACTTATGCCCCTAGCATGTCGGCCAAAGTCAGCCAAGTGGTGAAGAGTGCAACGACTACAACTTCTCTCGCATCGTCGCAGAACCCGGCGGTTATCACCGAGTTCGTCACATACGCCGCGACCGTGACCAGCCAGTACGGAGGAGCGGCGACGGGAACAGTGGCGTTCCAGGACGGGGGCGCGCCGGTCGCAACCGTGACCCTGGCGGGCAATCAGGCGGCGTACAGAACAAAGTATACCTCGTCGGGTGCCCATTCGATTGCTGCCACCTATTCCGGCGATACGAGCAATAACGGAAGTCTATCCGCAACGCTGGTCGAACAAATCAATCAAGGCTTCGCATCGAAGACGGTGTTGACGACGTCGGGGTCGCCTTCGTTCGTTGGGCAGGCGGTGACGTTCACAGCGACGGTTACGTCAGGCCACGGCACGATCCCCGATGGCGAACTGGTGACGTTCTTCGACGGCACGGCGGCAATTGGAACCAGTACCACGGCGAGTAGCGTGGCGACGTTCACTACCTCTTCGCTAAAGGCGAAGACTCACACCATCAAAGCAACCTATGGCGGGGACGCGATATTTAGGCCGAGTTCTGGGACCATTACGCAGGTTGTCGAGAAATATGCGACGACGACGAGCTTAACCTCGAGTCCCAATCCTTCGCACTTCGGACAGGCAGTGACGTTCACTGCGCAGGTAACGAGCGCCGGTCCTGTGCCGACAGGAAGTGTGAAGTTTCTGGATGGGACAACTAGCATTGGCTCGGCGACACTGAGCGGCGGCGTGGCCAAACTTACCAAATCCAATCTAGGCTTTGGTACTCACTCGATCACCGCTCACTACAACGGGGATGCCGTCTCGAGCACGAGCACTTCTGCTGTCGTGAACCAGGTGGTGCAATAGGATGCGATTAGCGAGCAACCGCGCTTCCACTCTTCTTTCTGATTGAAGCCGGTTGGCCGCGAGTTTCTCCGCCGCAGGATCGAGGGCTCGTTGTCAGGAATCGACGTCAGGGAGTGGCGCGGGCAGATTTAGTTCCGGAACCTGACTCTGCGACTTCTTTCATTTACGACGATTCGAAACGAAGGAGATCAAACAATGAAGACAATCGGAAAATCGATCATTCTGTGCATAACAATGTATGCGCTAGTCGTCGGGGCCACCGCGCAGACCAGTTGGAAGCTATCCCGGGACTTACTCGCAACGAACAACCAAATCTCCTTTAACCAGGGAGCTAGTGGCGTGTGGTACTTCCTGCAGAGTGGCTCCTTTAGACACAAGCCAAACACTTACGAGTTGTTGCCTGCCTATAGTGAGCCGTGTATGGGAGACGCAACCGGCAACTTGATAGATGGATTAGGATGCTGGCAAAACCCAATCCCGGATTCAGGAACGAATCGGGTCCCCTTAGTGGCGGTCAACTTTACTTATAAGACTCAGGTCACCAAGAATTTTGGAATCCCCAGTCGCTCGGTGACTATGCATCCTAGTTCTCAGGGGCTTGCCATCATCGGATGGAAGAGTCCCATCACTGGAACGGTTGATATTACTGGGTATTTCAGCGATATCGATCCAACCTGTGACAATGGCGTGATCTGGTCGGTCGACAAAGGAAGCCGTACGTTGACCTCCGGCACCATTCCCAATGGCGGGCCACCTCAAAGTTTTAGTCTTGCCGGCGTACCGCTCGCAGCCGGCCAAGTCCTGTATTTCACGGTGGACCCCAATCACGGAGACTACGCATGTGACAGTACGGGTGTAGATATAACGATCAAGTTGAAATAAGCGAAGGCAATCTCTGTGCATATCGAGTGAATCGAGGGATCCGCATTTTGCTCGAAGTACGGATCTCGCGCTTCACTTGAAACAACCGTTCATGCCGAGGAGTCGGTAGTGGCTCCGTTCCCCGATTAAGACACACAAGACCCGAAAACCACCAAAGCACGGGTGCTCACGAAGGTTTTTAGTCAAAAGGTTTCCTTCGTATTAGATCCGACTCTATCGCGTTTCAATCGCGACCGCGGTTTCTGTTCCAGCGGCTACTCCCTTTTGCCCAGTGACAGAAAACCCCTAAAAGCACATCTAAGAAGCCGTCGCCACTGTGCCGCCTTCCTAATGTCTGCACTGACCATCTCTGCTAAAGCTCTGCCGCGCTCAGAGCCGGTTGGACTTTCCCTTTTAGGTTGAGAAAGCACAACTCGTACAGAACCACCAAAATGCCAATTCAACGTTAAACTAATCAAGTCCCAAAGATACCGGAGTGACGAGCTTCGGGCCGAGGGCTTTGCGAACGAGAACAACGAACGACCAAGGGCGATCGATCAAACGACCAATGACCAGCGACCAGCGACCAACTATCAAATCCCCCCGAGGAACCCGCGACCTTCTCCCGCCCGAAACGGCGCTGTGGAACTTTGTCGAAGCCGCCGTCCGTGACGTCTTTCGCGCCTACAACTTCCAGGAAATCCGTACGCCCATTTTCGAATCCACCGAACTGTTCGCCCGAGGTGTAGGTGAAGAGACAGACATTGTCAGCAAAGAAATGTTTACTTGGGAGGATCGCGGCCGCGCCGAAAGCGATAAAGGACAGTCGCTGACGCTGCGCCCAGAAAACACCGCCGGCGTGGTTCGCGCCTACATCGAGCACAAGCTCTGGGACCGCGGTCTCAACAAGCTCTTCTATATAGGGCCGCAATTCCGCCGCGAGCGTCCTCAAAAGGGCCGCTACCGCCAGTTCTATCAAATCGGAGCGGAAGTTATCGGCCCCGCCACCGCCGGCAGCCAGTCTCCCGCCCGGGATGTCGAAATTCTCGAACTCCTAGCCACGCTGCTCGACCGTGTAGGCGTCACCAACTGGACCCTCGAACTGAACTCCGTAGGCAGCCCCGCCGACCGCGCAAAATTCAACGACGCCCTCCGCCAGGCTCTGGCCCCCGTGGTCGACAAAATGTGCTCCGATTGCCAGCGCCGAACCGTGACCAATCCTCTGCGTGTTTTCGACTGCAAAGTTCCGGAAGACCAGCCCATCATCGAAACTCTTCCGACGATCAATCAGTTCTTAAGCGAAGAAAGCCGCACCCACTACGAACAAGTGAAAGAAATTCTGACGTCGGTTGGTATTCCCTACGTCGAAAACCACCGCCTGGTGCGAGGACTCGATTACTACACCCACACTGCGTTTGAATTTACTCATGCGGGGCTGGGCGCACAGAATGCGATTCTTGGCGGCGGACGATACGACGGTTTGTCGGAGGCACTGGGCGGGCCGGCGGCTCCGGGAATTGGATTTGCCATTGGAGAAGATCGGCTGGTGCTTTCGCTGACTGCGGCGGCGGAGTCGGTTATCCGCAAGCCGGACGTTTACGTTGCTCCGCTTGGGGCTGGGATGAATCGCGAAGCCGCTCGCCTCGCTCGCGAACTGCGCCGGCACGATCTGGTCGTCGATCTCGGCGACGAGTCGTTTCGCTTGAAGAAATCATTTGAGGCGGCCGACAAGATGGGCGCGCGATACATCCTCATCGTCGGCGGGAACGAAGTGGCGGCCGATGCATTCGCGCTTAAGCATCTGGCGTCCGGGGAGCAAGTAACAGTTCCACGGGCAGAACTGGCGCAACGGATTTTGCAGAAATAGCTAGGGGCTCTTGGCTTTTGACGTCCTCTGTGTTCCCCTGTCGTGAAAGCCTTTCTCTTACCACCGAGGACACGGGGGGAACACAGGGAAACACAGAGTGAAGCTCTCTTGGAGGCAATGATGCGAGGCAATCTTTTTCTGTTGGGCACGGTTCTGGTTGGCGTGACCCTGGCTCTTTCTCAAACTCCATCTTCCAAGCCGGTCTCCGCCTTCGACCAGGAACTCATCGATCAGCAGAAGCGATTCCTGCTGGCTGCTCAAAACAAAAACCCAAGCATCGTCGATGACGCCACCGCAGACGATTTCCAGGGCATCGGGACGAACGGCGATTTCTACGACAAGAGTGAAGTCGTGGAATCCGCCGAAAAAGGAATGCCCGCGGGCACGCGCGCTTACGATTTCCACGTCGTCAAACTGAATGAGGGCTCAGCCGTCGTCGCCTACAACCTGATCGTCCCGGGAGAGCATCCACGCTATCGCCACATGGCCGACACCTGGGCAAGAATTGACGGCGAATGGAAACTGAAATTCCGCCAGATCACGCCTAATCTCTGGAGCGCAAATGATCTGGATTGACGGGAAATCTGACGATGGTAAACTCCGCCTATGGCCACCAAGAAAACCCGTAAGAAGCAAACCAAGCTGAAGAAAACTGCCGCGAAGCGGAAGCCGATCAAGAGGTCCGCAAAAAAGAAGCTGACTGCGAAGAAGAAAGCGGCCCCCAGGAAAAAGTTAGCGAAGAAGAAGTCCGCACCTAAGCCGAAGAAGAAGCTCAAGGTAAAAAAGACGGCGGTCCAAACCGGGGCTGGCGGCAAGAAGACAGCCGGGACGAAGGCGGCCAGCGCTTCCGGGAAGCGGGGTCGGGGCAAAGGCCAAAGTGCGAATATCGAGTCCTTTGCACCCGAAGAAGTGAGAGCGAGGTCGGCTGGGCAATCGGGAGATTTGCAGGGATTGTCGGACGCCGCAAGCGCAGATTCGCAGAGTGTGGATGAATTGATCGAGGAAGGAAACGCGTTCGAAGCTGAAGTTGTGGCTGGCGTCGAGGCCGCCGACCGGGACGACGAGGACGAAGTTCGCACTCACGAGGTACCGGAGGATGATGTTCCAGACGAATATCTGGATAAACAATAGATGGAACGGGTGTTATTTTCCGTGTTTTTGGGGTAGATGACGGCGCCAGTTACTCTCCGCTCGTTCTTCATCGACCTTTCATTGCGCAATATTGCGCCGACTCTCGGTGTCCCCCTCAATCATTCCCTGGAAGAAAAACGCTCCTCAAAGGGGCTAAAAGTGAAATTATTTAGCCTTTTATTGGGAAGAGTAGGTGTAAGTCGGTCCTCGACATACTTGAAACACCTTATAGACCGCTGTCCGCGTTTTCTGTCATTGTCGGGCAACGATGAATTTTGACCTTGATTCGCAAACGCGCCGCAAACTCGGTTACCAACTTATTGAAGTGGTAGACAGATTCTTTGGTTCTCTGGCCGACCGTCCCGTTCAACCCGCCGCCGAGGACCGGATTTATCCTGTCCGCCTTAGCCGGCTCCCGGAGGCCGGGGAAGACCCTGGCCATGTTCTCGATCAAGTCTGCGGTGATCTGATCGACAGCGGGTTCCACGTTCCCAGCGCACACTATCTTGGAATGATGAATCCCACGCCGACCTATATGGCGTTCCTCGCCGAGTCTCTGGTCGCAGCGCTCAATCCTCAACTCGCCAGTCTGGACCGGTCGCAGACCGCATCGAGAATCGAGGCGGAAACCGTTGGCTGGGTTGGGGAACTGGTGGGATGGTCAACCCCACCGAGCGGAACGTTCACAACCGGCGGCAATGAAGCGAATCTCAGCGCCTTGGCCATGGCGCTCTCCGCGCAGTTCCCGGGCATAATCGAGAACGGCCTTGCCTCGATAGGCGCTCAGCCGGTCTTCTACGCCTCGATGGAAGGACACCATTCTTTAGATAAATCCGCGGGCCTGCTGGGGCTGGGGCGGAAGTCCCTGCGTCGAATTCCGGTAAACGAACGCTTGCAGCTCAATGTGCAACAACTCGAGGCCACAATCAAAGAGGATCTGGAATCCGGCAAGAAACCATTTTGCATTGTGGCTACCGCCGGAACGACTAGCTCGGGGGCAATCGACGAAATATCGCGGATTCATGAAATTTGTCGCCGCTACAACATCTGGCTCCACGTTGACGGCGCTTATGGCGCTGCAGTGCTTTTCTCGAACCGGCATCGCGCTTTGGTTCGCGGAATCGAGCACGCCGATTCGGTTACTTTCGATCCGCATAAGTGGCTGGCCATGCCTTTTTCGGCGGGTCTCCTCCTTACCCGGCATGCCGAAGTATTAGAGCGGACCTTTTCCGTTGCCTGTCCTTACCTGCAGAAAACGCCTGCGGGAACGTTGCCCGATAACCGCAATATCAGCGCCCAGTGGTCACGCCGCATGAACTCTCTGAAGCTCTGGCTGACGCTGCGGGTTCATGGCCGGCGAGCGTATGAGCGGCTGATTGACCGGCAAATGAGGCTGGCGCAGAGTTTCGCCAGGTGGGTAGCGAATTCAGAGTACTTTGAGCTGGCTGCTCCCCAGGTTTTGCCCATCCTTAATTTGCGGGTGCGGTCCAAGAGTGGAACCCCGCAGAAGCTCGACGCGTTGCATGCTTCGATCATTGAAGAAGTTAACCGCGATGGCCAGCGCTGGATTTCCGCAGCCACCGTGAATGGACAAAGTGTGATCCGCACCATGGTGATCAGCTATCTGACCGAGGAGCGCCATCTCAAGGATCTCCAAGCTTCACTTGTAGCGGCCTGCTGCGGTCTGGGACTGGAGTCGAAGTCAGACGCGGCTCCCGCAATGGAGACTGCGATGCCCAGCGGTATTCAACTCACTCCTGCACCGATCCAGAATGCGCCTCCAACCTGATGGGGCGGGATGTCCCGGCCCATGCTTGCGTGGTGGCGGGGCTCTGCCCCGCTAGACGGGTCAGAACCCGTCACCACAAGAGCAGTTTCCAGCAGTTTCCGCTTCCATTGACTTGCGCGCCACAGATGTCTACCATCGGCAGCCGGAGCGTGATCGCTTGTTCTTCACGCAGCAATTCACTCTCAGGAGGCGTTTCCTATGACGCGTATATGGGCCCTTCTCATCGCTACTCTGCTGCTTACCACCGTGGCTTCCGCGCAAATGCAAATGCCGAAGCCTGGCCCGGAGCACAAAAAACTCGACTACTTCACCGGTAACTGGACCTGTGACGGAGACATGAAGCCTGGGCCGATGGGGCCGGGGGGCAAGATGACCATGACCGATGATTCGAAGTGGATGGATGGCGGCTTCTTTGTTGTCATTCATTCCCAGTTCAAGAGCGCCACCATGGGTAATGGCAATGGGATCGCCTTCCTCGGTTACGACGCCGCCGAAAAAAAGTACACGTATAACGAGTTCAACAGTCAAGGCGAAGCCGTTGTTTCCAAGGGAACGGTGGACGGCGACGCCTGGACCTGGATCGGCGACATGAAACCAGCCGGGAAGGGCCGCTTCAGCGAGAAGATTCTGTCGCCGACGTCCTACTCGTTTAAATTTGAGATGTCATCCGATGGCACAAACTGGACCCCGGTCCTGGACGGCAAGTGCACCAACAGCAAATAAAAATACCGTGTACCCAGTACCCAGTAAAACGACACAGTCCGGCTGCTAAGACTCTCGTTCCAGCAACTGAGCACTGGGTACTGACTCTCCGCCATTTATAATCTTCGTTTCGACTCACCACCGTATTCCTGCTCGGCGAATTTCAGCAAGACAAGGCGAAAACGTGCTCGATTTTTTAGGCGACCTCAGACGAACTCATATGTGCGGGGCTCTTCGGCTCTCCGATGCAGGCAAGAAAGTTGTACTCATGGGATGGGTTAACCGGCGGCGCGACCTTGGCCAGATTATCTTCGTCGATCTGCGCGACCGCTCGGGCGTAACACAAGTCGTGTTCAACCACGAACTGAATGCCTCGGTTCATCAGAAGGCGGAGGCGCTGCGCAACGAGTTTGTGATTGCAGCGATCGGAATGGTAAAGCGCCGTGATGCCGACACCATCAATCCCAATATCCCGACCGGTGAAGTGGAACTGGTGGTGGAAGAGCTGCGCATTCTGAATGTATCGAAGCCACTGCCCTTTCTCCCGTCGGACACGGTGCTGGCGAACGAAGAGATGCGCTTGAAATATCGCTACATCGACCTCCGCCGCGACGCGATGCAGTTCAACATTGAGCTTCGCCACAAAGTGGCGCTCGCGATCCGCGACAATCTCGCTTCGCAGGGCTTCTTCGAAATCGAGACGCCGTTCATGACGCGCTCGACGCCCGAGGGCGCGCGCGATTATCTGGTCCCCAGCCGCGTGCAGCCGGGATCGTTTTACGCGTTGCCGCAATCACCGCAGCTCTTTAAGCAGATCCTGATGATCTCGGGCTTCGACAAATACTTCCAGATCGTGCGCTGCTTCCGCGACGAAGACCTCCGCGCCGACCGCCAGCCGGAATTCACCCAGATCGACCTTGAGATGTCTTATCCACAGCCGGAGCGGGTTTGGGAGACGGTGGAAGGGTTTTTGACGGCGGCGTTCAAGGCGGCGGGGCACGAGATCAAGACTCCTTTCACCCGCATGGATTTCGACGATGCCATCCGGCAATTCGGCATCGACAAGCCCGACCTGCGCGTGCCGGCCTTCACCGACGTGGCGGATTGCTTTGCGCCCGCCGATCTTGAGCAGCTTGCCATCAATAAAGAGCTGCCCGTGATTGCCATCCGCATTCCGCGAGTGGGCGAGCTGTCGCGGAAGGAGCGCGATGACATCAAGCCGCTGTTTGTCGCGAAAGGCGGAGCCCGCATATTCGAAGACTTCAAACGCGTCGAGAACAAGTTCCCCGAGGCGGCGGCGAAAGTCCGCAGCAAAGCCGGGGCGGCGGCGGACGATCTGCTGGTGCTGGTGGTGGGCTCGGCGCAGTCGGGCACATCCGGAGACGCGCATCCCGCGAGCAGGCGCAAAGTGACGCCTGCGGAACTCGCAATCTATGCCTCGGCCGGACTGCTGCGCGTGGCGCTGGCGCAGAAATATTCCGACCGGCATAAACTTTTTCAGAAAGGCGATTTCCGTTTTCTATGGGTGACAAATTTTCCGATGTTCGAGTGGGATGAAGGCGAGCGGCGATGGAACGCGGCGCACCATCCGTTCACTTCGCCACACGATGAAGACATGGACAAACTGGAAAGCGACCCGGCCATGGTGCGGGCGCTCGCCTACGACGTGGTGCTGAATGGGACGGAGTTGGGATCGGGATCGATCCGTATTCACCGTCAGGATGTGCAGAGCAGAATTTTTCGCGCGCTCGGCATGACCGAAGAAGAAGCGCGCTCGCGCTTTGGTTTTTTCCTGGACGCGCTCGAGTATGGCACGCCTCCGCATGGCGGGATTGCGCTTGGCCTTGATCGCATCGTAATGATCCTCGCCGGAGCGGATAGTTTGCGCGAAGTAATTCCCTTTCCAAAAACCGCCGCCGCCAAGGACCTGATGATGGAGGCACCCACGCCAGTAGAGGAGGGGCAGTTGCGGGAGTTGGGGATTGGGGTAGTGGTAAAGAGGTAGGCGCGACAAATCCCACTCATCGCAAAACGCGCGATGAGTGGGGCGCCCAGTATCAATTCGACTCGCGTTAGAATGTTGCCGAACCTTGGCTCACCCACACCGCCGCGCCGCTCGGCGATGACAGCCGGGCATAGAAAGTCTTCTTCGGCGTGTTAGCTGGGCTCAGCAATGGCACCGTGACGGTTTGCTGCACCATGCCCGGGGAGAAAGTTAGAGTTTCAGAAGTGGCTACATAGTCCACGCCCACGACGCCGCTTCCGTCAGCAGTCGAAACGTTCACCGAAACCGCCTTGGCGAGCGCTGGATTCAACGTCACAGTAAACACCGCCGATGATCCCTGGATGACAGCGTCGCTCACAGAGAATTGCTGCAGAAGCGAACCAACCCGCACCCACCCAAACAAGGCGGGCGTCTGTCCCTCGCAATGTTGCTCGAAGTCGACGGCGAAGGAGCGCAACGCACCCGTACTTTTGTACGTTGCCTTGAGCACGTCGAAGTCGCCAGTTAGGGTATTACAGCCGCGCCCGTCTCCATAGACGCTAAGCCCCGGAATGCCCGTAGGCTGGAAAGGATAACGCTGCGCGTTCAGATATTCGCCCGGGGTCAGACGCGCGCTGCTCGGGCCGGCAAAATCCGTCTCCCAGTAGTCGCCGTTGTTCTCTGAAATCGTCGTCACATTCGCCGAAGTGTTGAGTGTAAAGACCGCGTCGGATCGCGTGATGAGGTATTGCTGCCCCTGCCCGATATAATCGCCGGCTTGGCTGCTCATCGCAAGTACAGTCTGAGCGATGTTTGGGTCACGAATCAAAACGGAGGTGGAAGCCGCACTCAACAGGGCGCCAGTGGGGGTATTCAGCGCAATCTTGAACGTCTTGTTCCCCCGCCCCAGCCGATCGCCGATGATGGGGACCACGATGTATTGCGAGGTCGTTCCGGCCGGGAAGGTCACCGACCCGGTCGTGGCTACATAATCAACACCTTGTACGCCCGTGCCATCCCCCGTCGCATACTGCACCGTCACCGCGCTCTGGTTTGGTCTCGATAACGCGACCTCGATGAGACTATCACTGGTTCCAGCGTTTCCCTTGAGAGTGTAGGCCTTGCCAATTCCAAGCCGCGGGGCGGCGCTGACGCTGGAGTTATAGCGCAGAGAGCCATACAAAGCCGGAAGCGCTCCTTCGCAATGTTGTTCGAAGTCGATCGCCAGCCGTGCCACAGTTCCGTCCAGCGCCAGCGCGAAGTCGGACACCAGGAATTGACCGGCGTCCGTGTTACACCCGCGCCCATCTCCGCCGACATCAATACGGGGTCGGGTCGGCGACACCATCGCGCTCGCGCCCACGAATTGCCCTCTTGCAAACTTCAAGGAGGTGGGTGCAGAGAAATCTAAGAACCAGCTCTCGGAGTAGTCAGGCTTGTGAAAGTTGATGCTCACGTAGCTTGAACCATTGAAGACCGCGAACGTTCCATCTGCCGCAGTAAATGTCTGCGTAATCCCTTGTCCGATGTAGTCGCCCGGTTGACTGTTTAGGTAGAGGTACGTTGTCGCGGTGGACGCGGAGGCAGCGTACGAAAACAAGCTTACAAAGGAAACGATCCAGAGAAGACGTCGCGCGTATGAAGACATTCGGATGCTCCTTCGAAGCCAGTTAGTCTACCACTATCTTCTCTTGGCTAACAGATGCAATAATATGCACGCTAGTCGCAAGAACTACATCTAAGTGGACAGTTACTGCGTGGTCATCGCAAGCATGGAGATACGGGATTCTCGCTCGCCCGCCTGGCGGGGGACCGCTCTGTGAACGACTTGGATTTCCACCGTTCGCAAAAGGCACGCGAAGGCGGAATCACTCTGACTTTTCCGCTGCTTCCAGGAAAGAGCGGAGCTCATCGACGTCTTCCGGAAGCATTTTGGTGAATTCGATGCCGTTGCCTACTAGGGCATCGCAGGTAACTACGGTGGCCAACACCAGGAGTGTGTCCTCGAGTTGCAGCTCATGTCGAGATTGGTTCCGACCGGCCAGGGAAAGCTGGTTTCGATATAGCAGCCGCTCAGGCTGAGGTCGGAGGTCGCGCAGCGATGGGGGCTGTTGCTGCCTTCAATGTTGATCTCCATCGGTACGCTGGTCTTGAGTCGTGGGTGAGTTCGGCGATTGGGTTCCATGGCGTTCTTCGCGTGAACAGTTCGTTTCCGGCGACGAGTATACGTCAGGCATCAGATATTAGGCACGGCCACCGTTTCCGAATTCACCACCAAGGCGCGACTCTAGCTCCTCGCCGCCAGTCGCTCCTCCACCAGTTCCTCGATTCGAGTGAGCACCTCGTCCTCGCTCATATTCGTCGAGTCGAGTACCACGGCATCTTTGGCTGCCACCAGCGGAGAAGCCTCGCGCGTGCGGTCGCGCCAGTCGCGCTCACGAAGTTCCGAAGCCATCGTTTGCGCCGATGCGCCTTTCACCTGCTGCTGGTCCAGTCGCCGCTGCTCGCGAATCACGGGATCGGCATCGAGAAAAATTTTTAAGTCGGCGTCAGGGAACACTTTTGTCCCAATATCGCGGCCCTCCATTACTATCCCGCCACCGATGCCCATTTCGCGCTGCCTGGCCACCATCCACTCGCGCACCCTCGGATGCACTGACGCGCGCGATGCCGCCTCGGTCACATCGCGCTCGCGGATGCGCGCCGAAACGTCTTTTCCGTTGAGAAGAACTCGATGACCGCCGATGGAGCGCTCGAGAGCAATGCTCGAATCCTGAGCCATCTTCAGGAGCGTAGCTTCGTCGTCGAAAGAAGCGTCCCCCTCGATCGCCCGCAGCGCCAGCGCACGGTACATCGCTCCGCTCTCCAGGTTCACGTAGCCGAGTTTGCGTGCCAGGCGGGAAGCGATGGTGCTCTTACCCGCTCCGGCGGGGCCGTCGATGGCAATAATCAGTCTGCGTTGGGATGGATCGGTCATCGTGGGAATGTGCGATTCTACACGGCTCAAGCGTGGAACACTACAGGTGGCATGGCATGCTTGGCGCGGGGCTCGTGAAAATTCGAACGCGTGGCCTTCGACAAGAATCGGTGCCTGCCAAGAGCGCTGCCAAACTTCGCTCGGCTTGGACGCGCGAGGACGTCCGTCCACACGCACCGTCCCCACACCAGCCATCCCTATACGGCCTCTTCAGCTCACCCGCTCGGGGCGGCGATTCTTGGGGACGTATACCTGCTTCGGCGGTGTTACCTGCAGCAGCGACTTGCTCCCGACATGCACAAAGCTCAATTCGCGCGCCGAAAGCAAAGCGTGGATTGCTTCTTTCACTCGTGTCCGCGGGACGAAGTTCGCGAGGAAGTTCTCGGCCTCTCCCTCATCCACCGCAATCACGCAATCCAGATATTTCGAGACCAGCGCGGAGAGCGCTTCGGGGACCGAAATTCCCACGCCCTCGCGCACCACATCCGGCGCCCAGCGCGATAATTCGTCCCACACCGAACCTTCCTCCACCGTGTAATCCACGCGCGTGATCCGCAGCTTGGCCCACAGTTCGCTCAGACCGCGATCAAGGCCGGCATTTGAAACCGATCCACCAAGCATCACTCCGAGCTTTGTTTTTGAAATCGGTCCACGGCGGCGGATGATTTCAAAAGCATCACAGGCCAGCGGCGAATAAGGAGATCGCGGCCCTATTGCAGGCGGGTGCTTCGGATTGCGCTCGCCCACGAGTGAATAAAAGTACGGGAACACGGAGGGTGCCAGCAAGAACGCATTGTTCTCATCGATCAGCGGTGCCTCGTAGGCTGCTTTGTCGCGCAGCGCGCGCACCATTAGTTCGGTCGCTTCTTTTGCTCGCGGATCGTTGTAAGCATGCTGGCGCGCGGGCAACTTGTCATCGGCGCCCACCCACGCTCCTACGAAAGTCGGCAATGGAATCGCCGGCCGCATAGGATACATTAGGCAGAATCCCACCGACTCGAGGAAGGCTCGCGCCTCGTCCAGAGTGCGCACGGGTTGGCCGTCGAGGCGCCACTTTTGCATGCGAGCTTGCAGAAGTTCCGGGTCGGTCATGATTTCGATTAGAACACAGGCTGGCTCTCAGCTGTCTGCTCACAGCCGTCAGGTCGCTCGTCGGTCTATAAGGAAAGAGCTGAGCGCTAGATCCTCTTGAATGCCTTCTGAATATCCTGCATGGAATAGCGCAGAACGACCGGCCTGCCGTGCGGGCAGGTCATGGGATGCTCGGTTTTTGCCAGTTCCGCCAGCAGCCACTCCATTTTATTTGGTTCGAGTGGCATATTGACTTTGATGGCGGCGTGGCACGCGATCGATGCGGCGATGCGCGTGCGCACCGCTTCCAGGTTGATGGCCCGATCCTCGCGCGTAAGCTGCTCGAAGATTTCGTTCATCATGTGTTCGATCTGCGCCGCGTCGACGCCTGCCGGCGCAACCTTCACCGCGACGCTTCGCGCGCCGAAGGGTTCCGCCTCAAAACCATTGCGCGCTAGTTCTTCGGCAATGTCGCTGAAGATGGCTTGCTGTGCTGGAGTCAGCTCGATGACGAGGGGCATCAGCAAACGCTGGCTCTCCACCTGCTGCGCCGAGCGTTGCCGCAGTACTCGCTCGAACAGGACGCGCTCGTGAGCAACGTGTTGATCGATGATCCAAAGGCCGTCTTCGTTGACAGCGAGAATGAATGAATTTCGAATCTGGCCGAGCGGCCGCAGGGTCCTCAATGACTCGAGAGTTGGCGCGGTATGCGGCTCCTGTGGAATGGGCGGCGCGCAGCCGTGATCGGGAACCGTCCGCTCATCCAATGTAGTTCTCGGATCTCCAGCCAGGGATACTGCGGCGTTTGCCTCGACTGCGATTCCGCCCTCGAATTCGAGGTGGGCAGTCGTCGCCGCGATTGTGGGCGCCTGCAGCGCAAACCCACCCGCAGCCACCGGTTCGGATAAATCGCGCCACGGGGCACGCTGCAGGCCATCGCCGCTGTTCGCGTCCTGGCTGATTGAAGCACTGGTGAGGACGGGATTGGAGAGGCCGGGACTAGTGAGGCCAGGCCTTGCCGTGGGTTGCGCGCCAATCTCCGTCAAGAACTGCGGGACGGGACGGGCCTTCATGAGCGCTGATCGTACCGACTCGCGGACGAAATCGTGAATCACGGTTTGCTGCCGGAAACGCACCTCGGTCTTGGACGGATGTACGTTGACATCTACTTCGGCAGTCGGCATCTCAATAAAGAGCAGGACAACTGGAAACACCGTCGGCGGCAAAATGTTGCGATACGCCTCGATGACCCCATGCTGAATTAGACGGTCGCGAATCAGCCGTCCATTCACAAAGATGAAAATCGAATTGCGATTGAGCTTCTGAATTTCCGGCTTGGAAACGAAACCGTGCAGCCGCACCTCGCCAAAGTCGTGTGGCGCGGACACTCCTGTCCGCGTGTCCGCTGCGGGCTGACCGGATGTTCCTTCCTCCTCTGACTTGGAGGATACGGTCTCGCGGGCAAGAGTGTCGGCGCCACGCCGCCACGGCGGAGGCTGCGGCAGACCGATCCGCTCCAGTGGCTGCATGGCCGCAAGCGGAATCAACTGGTCAAGGGTCTCGCGTCCAAAGACCTGGTATACACGTTCGCGATGGCCGGCTACTGGCGGCGCCACCAGCACGGCATTCGTCGCCGAGTGCAACTCGAAGTGCTTTTGCGGATGCGCTAAAGCGTAGTGGGTTACTAACGAAGCGATATGGGACAGCTCAGTCGATTCCGATCTTAGAAACTTCTTGCGCGCCGGAGTATTAAAGAAGAGGTCGCGAATCGTGATCGAAGTTCCCAGCGGTAGCCCCGCCTCTTCCACACGGATTATTTTGCCGCCGTTAATTTCGAGGACTGTTCCGGCCGCTTCCTCTTGGGCACGAGTTTCCAGATGCAGCCGGGCGACGGAAGCAATAGAAGGCAGCGCTTCGCCGCGAAATCCGAGCGTCGAAATGCTCAGCAGGTCGTCGGTGTCTTTGATTTTCGAGGTGGCGTGGCGCTCGAAGGCCAGCATGGCATCGTCGCGCACCATGCCGCATCCATTGTCGGTGATCTGGATCAGCTTCTTCCCGCCCGCCTCAACCTGAATGCGAATTCGCGTGGAACCGGCGTCCAGCGCGTTCTCCAGTAACTCCTTCACCACCGATGCGGGCCGTTCAACTACCTCGCCGGCAGCGATCTGGTTGGCAACTCTCTCGGAAAGGACGTGAATCTTGCCCATTGGGATCGGTCGGTGGACGGCGGCCAGTGTTCAGTGTGACAGATTTTTGGGCGCAGCGTAAAGGCAGGCGGCACGGATCAAGGTTTGGAGGTTGCAGCGCGCCAGATTAACGTATCGTATAGTTTTTCCCTGGGGTGTTGGCATGAAGCATGCAATTTTGGGAGCAGGAGCTATCGGAGGTTTGGTCGGCGCCGCGCTGGCTTCGCTTGGCGAAGACGTCACAATTTTGGTTCGACCGGCAAAGTTGGCGAGCTATCCTCGCAGCCTGCTCCTGGAGCGTCCATCGGGCTCTGGTTCTGACTCGATTACCGCGTCGGCGAAAGCTGTCGCGGAATTGAAGGATCCGGTTGACGTTCTCTGGATCGCAACCAAGACTTATCAACTGCAAACTGCGCTGGATTCTGTGCAGGCAGTATCGCGCTCCGTCGTTCCATTGCTGAACGGAGTGGATCACACCGTGGCGCTGCGGGCGCGATTTGGAGCGGAGCGCGTGGTCCCGGCAACGATCGCGGTTGAAGCGGAGAGGCTTGCCCCGGGACGATTCATCCAGCGCTCCCCGTTCGTTCGTCTCAATATCGCCGGCAGCGGCGAACCACTGTTGGGAGCCATCGTTGCACGCTTGGGCAATCTTGGATTCACCTGCCAGTTCATTCCGAACGAGCAGACTCTCCTGTGGAGCAAGCTCTGCTTTCTTGCGCCATTTGCGCTGGCCACGTCGGCATCAGGCATGAATATTGGACAGATTCTTGCAGATGGTGCGTGGAAACAGAAATTGAGTTCTACTATCGCGCAGGCGTGCGCCGTGGCCAATGCGAGCGGCGCGGAAGTTGACGCGGCGCAGATTCGGACGGTTTTCGACAGCATGCCGCCCGGGATGCGCAGCTCGATGCAGAAAGACCTTGTGGCCGGCCGGGAGCTTGAATTGGACGCTATTGGCGGTCCTATCGTGCGTGGCGGAGAGCGGTATGGGATCAATGTGTCGACAACGGCGCAGTTGATGACCGCGATTCGCTCGAAGACTAGTGCAGTGATGGACGCCAGCCCCTAAAGGAGCAGTTGATTCGACGGCTTGCGGTATCGCTAAGACGATACCCCGACACAAACCGCTGACACTAATCCCTGATCCGAATCTGGCGTCGCAAAAGTCATGCCCAAAGTCATGCCCAGAGATGACGCCCGAGTTTCTTCCCCGGTCTTCCGGCATCACTTCCCTGTTTTGGGATCGGGACTGGAGTTTCCCATGTCAACGACCACCTTCCACTGGCCGTCCTTCTGCTTTTTCCAGATCGAAGTGTACTTGCCGTAGTTGGCGGCGAGCCTGCCCTCTTTATTTTTGGCGGTATAGACGTAGTTGCCATAGGTGTAACCGAGATCGCCGGAGGCCGACATTTCGGCATGCACGGGTGTCCATGTGAGAGTCGTGCCTTCCGGCCAGGGAGGTTGCTTGCGCATCGCCGCTTTGTCGTTGATGCCGCCGCCGTCCACAATTTCGACACCATCTTCGGCGAAGTAGGTCAGGAAGGCATCGTGGCCGTGCTTTGCGACGTCCGCGGCGAAACTGGCTTCGAGCTGGAGCAGGAGGTTTTCATCCTTAACGGATTTTTCATTCTTGGCGAAGGAAGTCGCGGCGAAAAGGAGCAGAAAGAGAAGGGCGATGGTGATTCTGTTCATCGAAATCTCCCGGGCCGCAGCGGCGGCGGATTTGGGTAGGTCCGGCGATAAAGTTACCATGTGGGAAGTTCGGGCGTCGCGCGGGCGCGATTGGAATCGGCTTACGCCGGAATCAGCGGCGTCTCCTACAACCGGTGGCTCGACTCGCTGCTCGACACGCGGGCAGGATCGCCCGCGCCACACGAGCATTTTGCCTGCTACACTTTTTCTAAAATGTATTTATCGCGGATTGGTTGCCTGGATCGGCGTTGCTCAGCTACTCGCCTTGGACGGGCGGTTCGTCCCTGCACAATCTCAATCCGTCAGCACAAACCTTGTGAGGTACTGAGATGAAATGGCTGCAATGGGGAATCACTTTAGGGTTGCTGGCGCTCGTGCTTGGCACCTGCGCCGCCTACTATGCCACGCGCGAGACCGGTCGTCCTAGCGCCAAGACCGCGGCATCAGACGCCGTTCAGAATCCGCTAGTCGACGAACGCCCGCTCCCGACTGCCCGTGGATTGGCTTCGCTGGCAATCACCGCCGAAGAGCAACGGCTCTCCCAGGAAGCGGTGCGAATTGCGGACCACGAAGTGGACTTGGCCTTCGCGGATGCGCTGCGCCAGGCCGCCGAACATCAAACCGACCAGGATCCCAAGAACCACGACCTATATTTGAAAATGCAGCAGGCGCAGGCGGCTCTGACGGACGTGCAATCCCGGGTCGAGCAGCTCAAGGCACAGATCTCTTCCGCCAAGCCCGGTGAAAAAGAAGCATTACATGATCGGGAGGCTCTGCTGGATGCGGAGCAGGCGCTGGATGAAGACGAAGTCGAGGATGCGCAACAGGAGTTGATCCGGGCCGGAGGCGATCAGGAGGCCGCGGTCCAGCGGCAGCGCGATCAACATGAGGCGGGGGAGCACGAGTTGGAGCAACACCAAAGTCAGAACCCAACCGGAGCCTCGCCAGCGGCGACGGTCGATCTCGGCGCCAGCAATCTGGTGGGACAGGTGCGTGCCTGGATGTGGCTGCGAGACAAGCGCACGCACCTCGAGTCGGCGCGACGCCTGGCGCAGGAAATGGGGAGCGAACTGCTCGCCCAACATGACGCCCTCCAACGCCGCGTTCGCGAGGAAACACCCCGAAAGGAAGAGACGAAGCAGCAGGCGGCAGACCTCCGCAAAGGGGCCGCCGCGGGGGCGGTTTCGAAAGAAACGACCGCGACCGCCGTTAATTCCCTTAAGCATTTCTCCGACGATCAGAAGCTTCTCTCCGACTTCGACAAGCGCATTCGGGACCAGCGTGAGTTGCAGGAAATCTACGGCGACTGGCTTGATCTGACGCACAACCAGCAGCGCGCAATGCTGCATAGTATGGTGCGATCCGTCCTTTGGATTTTGCTCATCGTGGTCATGGTGTATTTCGGGAGCCTCCTGGTGAATCGGCTTTTCAAGCAGACTCCCCCGGAGAAAAAGCACCTCCTCACGCTGCGCGGAGTGATTCGATTCAGTTTGCAGGCGGTGGGCGTTCTGGCGATTGTATTCGTGATTCTTGGGGTGCCTAACCAGATGCCAACCATCCTGGGATTAGCGGGTGCCGGGCTGACGGTCGCGCTGAAGGATTTTATCGTCGGATTTTTTGGATGGTTCGTGCTGATGGGAAAGAACGGGATTCGGGTCGGCGATTGGGTGGAAATCAACGGCGTGGTGGGCGAAGTGATCGAGATCGGATTGCTGCGCACGGTGCTACTTGAAACCGGCAACTGGACTGATACCGGGCACCCGACGGGACGCAAAGTCGCATTCGTGAACAGCTTTGCGATCGAGGGGCACTATTTTAATTTTTCGACGGCCGGACAATGGTTGTGGGACGAACTGCAGGTCGAGGTTGGGCAAGGCGAGAATCCTTATCCGCTGATGGAGGCGATCCAGCGACTGGTGGAGGAAGAGACACGGTCGAGCGCTGCGCAGGCCGAGAAGGAATGGCAGAAGTCCGCGGGGTATCGAAAATCGCTGACCGCGGCCCCTATGATTCATCTGCGGCCGACCGCGTCGGGAGTGGAGATGCAGATCCGGTATATCACCAGCGCCAACGAGCGTTATGTAACACGCTCGAAGTTGTACGAGAAGATTGTGGGATTGCTGCGCGGAGGGGCGAAGGCGCAAGTTGCCGTGCCGGCGCAGGCGGCAGAGGATGGGAATCTTACGGGCTCTTCGCAGAGTCCCTCGGCTCAGACAACTGCGGATCCTTCGCGGCGCTCGGGATGACAGACTTAGACTAGTCAGACTTCTAGGACTACCGCTCCTTCGCTGCTCAAGAAAAAGAATTCTCTTAGCAGCTAGCTGGAGGAGAGCTTGCCTGGCTCTCGCAGCGGAGTTGTTCTTTGATTTGGGCCGGGAGGCGCGAAGCGGTGAGTAGCTCGTGCAGCAGCGGGCCGGCAAAATCGCGGCTGAATTCCAGGGCGCGGGCTAGCGAGAGATGCTGGGTTCGCAGAAGCGCGGCACGGATTTCTCTGCGGGAGGACCACTTCCCATGCTGCGCGACCGCATGCACCAGGGCAGCGCAGGCGGCGGGGCGGAGTACAGAATTGATGACGAGTGCTTCGGTGAGGCGCGGGTTTCCGAGGGCAGTCTGCATGACTCGGGTCTCGTGGGCTGCGGTCTGGGCATCGATAGGGTTAATTTTGCCACCGAGGGTTTTGCCATCCATGATTGCTACGTCCAGCAGCAGAGCAGCGGCTACTCTCCCCGAGGCGCGGTGGGCCAGCGTCAGACGTTCGCCGACGGTAACAGTTTTGAGACGTGCGATGAGGACATCATCGACGGCGACTTTCACGTCAGCGGGCACGGTGGGCGAGAGCGCAACTTTCATCAGATCGAAAGTGTAGAACTGGCGCGCGAGCGGCACGGACACATGGCGTGGTGTGTGCGGATGACTGGCCAGCGCGATCTTTACCTTGCGGCTTTTGAGTGCGTTAGTGTTCCGGGCGAGTTGCTCGATGACTTCCAGAGGCAAATCGGCGCGCTTGAGGAGGCCTAGGGCGAAGTCTTCGGTGAGGCCGGGGTCGGCGGCAATGCGGAGAAGATCAGCGGGAGCGGAGCTATGGATTTCGGCTTCGTCGATGCGTGCGCCGGGTGCGATCGCGGACGGAATCGCTGATGCGGTTGAGGGCGGCGCGTTTTCTTCTTCGAGATCTTCGTCTTCGGGCATTTCCCTCTCGGACATCGCTGGTTAGCCTGCGCCAGACTGGCAAGTCACGTCTCTACTGTGCGGCGCGTGCTCGGGCTAACGCGCCTTCGATCGGATCAACTATTTCCTGCCGAACATCGAGACCTGGCAAGGCTGTCTGCAATGTATTGTAGAAAACCTGGCGCACGTGTGGAGACTGACGAAAGACACTGCCTGTCATGGCGACTGGGAGTGTCGACCCCGGGAGCGCGGCCGATGGAGCATGGGGCGCCAGACGGCGGACGACGGTGGCCGCGAGGCTACCCAACTTGGCTCCGGCGTCGGTCAGGAGATCGCCAGCGATGGGGTCGCCCTCGTCTGCGGCGCGCAGGACGATGGGAAACAGTCGTGGGAAATCGGGTGGCGGAGTCGAGTTGGCTTGCTGGACAAGTTCGCCGAGAGTGGTGAGCTTCCAGGCTTGGAGGATCATTGCGGTGAGCGCGGTTTCAAGGCCTTGATCGTGTGCGCCCAGGAGAGCAGAGATGGCGCGGCGCCCGATCCAGTGGCCGGAGCCTTCGTCAGAGATGGCGAACCCCCAGCCTCCGGCGCGTGCGATGCGACCCGCAGCGTCGCGACCGTAGACGATGGAACCGGTGCCGGCGATGGCAATCACGCCGGGGCCCGCGCCGAAAGCGGCTTCGAGGGCGATGGTCATATCGCCGACGACTTCGATTCTTGTGAGAGTTATTTCGGGAGCTATTTCGGAAATTAGTTCGACGAGGATCGTGCGAGTCTTCGCGGCGATCTCGGGTCTAGCAGCGCCGGCGGCGCCGATACATATGGCACTAATCTGAGCTGGAGAAATATTGGCGGTTACGCAGACTTGGCGGACCGCGGCGTGGAGAGCTTCCTTGGCCTGCGTTTCGCCGAGGCGAACGATGTTGCTGCCCCCGGACATCGCGGTCGCCAACACCATAGTTTCGTCGCCGAGCACACAGCGGGTTTTAGTGCCGCCTCCGTCGATTCCGAGATAGTAGGCCATCGGGCTAGTTCTAACACAGGTTCGGTGTGATCCGTTCGGCGAAGGGTCCCAGGCCGCGCACATCCTTGTACAATGCAACGAACTATTTGCCGGCTTCACCAGACGCGGCAAGCCTTATCTATACACCAGAACCGAAAGGGACCGCTTGGGACTGAATTGGATCGACCTGCTGATTGTTGCGGCGTACCTGGCGGGGATCACGCTGTTCGGGCTGCGGTTTCGCAAGGGGAAGCGCACGATACGAGACTACTTTCTCGCCGACCGCAATATTCCTTGGTGGGCAATTTCGCTGTCGATTGTGGCGGCGGAGACGAGCACGCTGACCATAATCAGTATTCCCGGCCTCGCCTACGATTCGAATCTTACTTTTCTGCAAGTTGTGATGGGATACGTGATCGGCCGCATCATCATTAGCTTCGTTCTGCTGCCACAATATTTTCGTGGCGAGCTGTATACGGCTTATCAGTTGATTGAGCGGCGATTTGGTCCGGAGCTGCGCACGGTGACGGCGGGCCTGTTTCTGTTGACGCGGGCGGCGGCGGAAGGGGTACGGGTGTACGCCGTATCGATCGTGGTATCGATTGCATTGGGCACGGGCGAAATTGCTTCGATCGCAATCATCACGCTGCTGACATTGATCTATACGTTTGAGGGCGGCCTCGCGGCAGTGATCTGGACCGACGTTGTGCAGACGTTCATTTATGTGGGCGGGACGCTGGTGGGGCTGGTAACGATTCTTCATCTTGTGCCAGGAGGATGGGCGTCGGTCCAGACGGTTGCGGGTGGGCTGCACAAGTTCCAGGTATTCGATTTTCACTTTTTCGATCCTGCGATTTCAATGCACTGGCCGCACTTGAATTTTGCCAAACCTTACGCGCTATGGGCGGGAATCATTGGTGGCGCATTCTTGACCACGGCCAGCCATGGCACCGACCAGCTCATCGTGCAAAGATTGCTGGCGGCGCGGAGTCAGCGGCAGTCGGTGCTGGCGCTGCTCTCGAGTGGAGTGGCGGTCTTTTTTCAGTTTGGATTGTTTCTTTTTGTGGGCGTGATGCTCTTTGCCTACTACCAGGTTCCGTCCGCCGCCTTTGGGCGCGCGGACAGGATCTATCCGACGTTTATCGTGACCCGCATGCCGCATGGGATTGCGGGGCTGTTGATCGCGGCCATCCTGGCGGCGGCCATGTCGAATTTGAGTGCGGCTCTCAACTCCTTGTCATCAAGTTCGATTATGGATTTCTACCTTCGCCTTCGTCGAGACGTTAGCGAAGCAGGGCAACTTCGGCTGGCGCGAATGGCGACGGTTGTGTGGGCGCTGGTGCTGTTCGGGTTGGCGGTGCTCGCGCTGCATCGCGTGGCACGAGTGGTGGAAGTCGGGCTGCAAATCGCGTCGGTCGCTTATGGGGCGCTGCTGGGAGTGTTTCTGCTGGGAGTGCTGACGAAGCGCGCGAATCAACCTGGCGCAATGGTAGGCATGCTCTGCGGATTCGCTACGGAACTGTATTTGTGGCGGTGGTCGCAAGTGGCGTTTACCTGGTGGGTCGCGATCGGGACCTGTGTGACGTTTGGGATCGGTTATTTGTTGAGCTTGGCGTTTTCGCCTGCGTCAAAAGCTTGAACCACAGGGGACACAGAGGAGCACAGGAGACCCCAAGTGCAATGGGCGGGCTCTTCTTCGCAAACTGCGCCAGCCCGGGTAGAATCTTGCAACTCTTGGATCCAGAATGAGCGCTACAAACGCAACCAAACCGGAACTGGCGCGCGACCTCGGGTTGTCGCATGCCGGCGCGGTGGTGGTGGGAACGATCATCGGGAGCGGAATTTTTCTTGTTCCATCCGAGATGATGCAGGCGGTGGGGTCGGCGCGGGTTGTGTATCTCGCATGGGTGATTGGTGGGCTTCTGTCTTTTTTTGGCGCGCTTACTTATGCCGAACTGGGCGCGATGAAGCCGCAGGCGGGCGGCGAGTATGTGTATGTTCGCGATGCCTATGGGCCTCTGCCAGGGTTTCTGTATGCATGGACATGGTTTCTAATCGCCAAGCCAGCTTCGATCGCGACCATCACTACCGGGTTGGTGCGCATCCTCGAAACCTTCCCTGTCTTTTCGTTCTTGTCGACAACGTGGCTTTCGCATCCATTCACGGTCCGCTACGGCCAACTCGTCGCCATTGCGGCCACAATTTTGGTTTCGGGGCTGAATTACATTGGGGTGCGACGCGCCGGAGAATTTCAGTTTCTGTTCACACTGCTGAAGGTTGCGATCATCCTTGGAATTGTGGGAGTGGGCTTTTCCTATAGCGGAGGAACCTGGGCGAATTTTGCGACCGAGTTCATTGGCGCGAAAGGCGGCGTGGCCGGATTTTTTGCGGCGCTGGTGGCCGCGCTCTGGGCTTATGACGGCTGGAACGATCTGAACATGGTTGCAGGGGAGATACGGAATCCGCAGCGCAACATTCCTCTATCGCTGATTTGGGGCGTGGCGACGGTGGGCGCGCTCTACATTCTGGTGAACGCGGCGGTGCAGTATGTGCTGCCGGCAGCGGCGGTGGCAGGCTCAGAGCATCCTGCATCCGAAGCGGTGGCATTGGTGTTGGGGCGCGCAGGCGCCAGCCTGGTATCGGCGGGCATGGCGGTTTCTATGCTGGTGACTTTGAACGGCACCATCATGAGCGGAGCGCGTGTGCCGTTTGCGGTGGCCCGCGACGGATATTTTTTCGAGGCGATGGCGGCGGTTCATCCGCGCTTCCGCACGCCGTCCGTGGCGATTGTTGTGCAGTGCGGGCTGGCGATCCTTCTGCTGTTGCTCGGAGGCAGTTTTCGGCAATTCTTTTCGCTTGCGATTTTTGCGGAATGGATGTTCTACATGATCGCAGGCAGCACCGTGTTTGTTTTCCGTCGACGCGAACCACACGCCGAGCGACCTTATCGCGTTTGGGGATATCCAGTGGTTCCGGCCGTGTTTGTGCTGGTTTCCGCGATCCTTCTCTACTACACGTTCACTGACAATCTGAAAAGTTCGGCGGGTGGATGTGTGGCAATTCTGGCAGGCGTCCCGGTATTTTATTTTTTTGTGCGCCGCCGGGCTGCGGC
>Ga0209647_1000549_pt1 | contig 35292 bp, 31 predicted proteins | sample GraSoi_2013_60cm_FD_185827 | JGI IMG/M metagenome (GOLD analysis project Ga0209647, IMG submission 185827) | Grasslands soil microbial communities from the Angelo Coastal Reserve, California, USA - Sample 9_17_2013_60cm (SPAdes) (version 2) | ecosystem: Environmental > Terrestrial > Soil >... | reverse complement strand
TGTAGGGAACATGGGTGACGTCGACGCCGGTGGCGAGCTTGAATAGCTCCATGGTGAGGTGCTGCGGCGTGCCGTTGCCCGAGGAGGCGTAGTTGAGCTTACCGGGATTCGATTTGGCGAGCGCGACGAATTCGGCCACGGTGGCGGCAGACGTCTTTGCGCTGACCGCGAACGAAAGAACGCCGGTCGCCACCAGGCTCACCGGGGCGAAGCTCTTCAAAGGGTCGTAGCGAGCTTTTTTGCTGAGCGCCGGATTCAACGCGAAGGTGGTCGCGGTCATCATCAGGGTGTAGCCGTCGCCGACAGCTTGAGCGGCGAGCTCCGTGCCGATATTCCCGCTCGCTCCGGGTCTATTGTCGACGATGACGGGAACGCCCCAGCGCTCGGCGAGCTTCTGCCCGCAGGTGCGCGCGAGAATATCGATTCCCGTTCCGGGCGAAAAGGGAGCGATGATGGTGATCGTGCGGCTCGGGTAGTTTTGTTGCGCCAGGACCGGACCGGCTGCAAGGACGGCAAGAAGCAGGGCGGCGGGCAGGCTGTGATCCGGCATGGACTCTCCGGCGGTTATTGTAAAGGCGATCCGGGCAGATCTTCGCGGCTCAAGATAAACACGCAGTCGTAGCCGGCGCTGGTCTCGGGCCAGATGAACGGAAGCCGCGAAAATGCCCGCTCGAGCTTGCGACGGTCGCGGCCGATCTCCACCACGAGCAGTCCCCGGGGCCGGAGAAAATCCCCCGCGGCGAGCAAGATCCGGCGCGTGATTTCCAAACCGTCCCGCCCCCCGTCGAGCGCGAGCCGCGGTTCATGCCGATATTCGGGCGGGAGCGTCCGCATGGCCGTGGCTGCGACATAGGGAGGATTGGCGACGATGAGGTCGTATCGCACCGGTCTCAGGCCGGCGAACAGGTCTCTGCGCGAAAGTCTGACGCGCCGGCCGAGGCGATAGGCGTTCAGGTTCCGGCGCGCGACGGCGAGCGCCGATCGCGAAATATCTGTCGCGTCCACCCTGGCGCGCGGAAAAGCCAGGGCGAGCAATACCGCCAAACAGCCCGAGCCGGTGCACAGGTCGAGCGCCCGGCGCACCTTAGGCGGACGAGAGACCCAAGGGGCGAGCCGTTCTCGCAGGAGCTCGGCGATGAAGGAGCGCGGCACGATGACGCGCTCGTCTGCGTAGAACCGGTACTCTCCGAGCCATGCTTCCTTCAGGAGATAGGCGAGTGGACGGCGCGTGCGAACGCGCTCCTCGATCAGCCGTGCTGCGCTGCTGCGCTCCCGCGCGGTCAGCTCGTACGCAAGCGATTGGGCGAGCCCCTCGTGGGGCAAGCGCAGCACGCCCGTGAGCAGCCACGCCGCTTCCTCTCGCGCGCCGTGCGTTCCATGGCCGAACCGGAGGCGGGCCGCCCGGAAGCGCCGTTCCGCGTAGCCCAGCCAGTCGCGCAGCGCTGCCGAAGGCGCTGCATCGGTGCGGGTGGAAGACCGTGAACGGGTCAGGATGCGAGAAGCCGCTTGAGCAGGCCCTGGTAGATTTCGCGCAGCGACTCGATCGCGCTCAGATCGACGTTCTCATTGAGCTTGTGAATCGAGGCGTTCACCGGACCGAACTCGACCACTTCGGGGCAGAGTTCGGCGACGAAACGACCGTCGGAAGTGCCGCCCGTGGTGCTGACCTCCGGGGTGGCGCCGGTGACGTCGTGGATCGCGGCGCTCAAGGTCTCGACCAGCGTGCCGCGCGGCGTGAGATAAGGACTGCCTGAGAGCGACCACTCGATCTCGTAATCGAGCCCATGGCTGTCCAGTATCGAATGGACCCGCCGCTTGAGCCCTTCGGGCGAACTCGCCGTGGAAAAGCGGAAATTGAAAAGGATTTCCACCTCCCCTGGAATGACGTTGGCCGCCCCGGTTCCACCGTGAATGTTCGAGATCTGCCAGGTCGTGGAGGGAAAGTATTCGTTGCCCCGGTCCCATTCGGTTGCCGCGAGCTCGGTGAGCGCCGGCGCGGCGAGATGAACGGGATTCTTCGCAAGATGCGGATAGGCCACGTGCCCCTGCACGCCCCTTACCCGCAGCGTGCCGGAGAGCGAGCCCCTCCGGCCGTTCTTGATCGTGTCGCCCAGCCTGGAAACGCAAGTCGGCTCGCCGACGAGGCAATAGTCGATGCGCTCGCCCCGGCTCTTCAGCAGTTCGACCACCTTCGAAGTCCCGTCCACGGCGGGGCCTTCTTCGTCGGAAGTAATCAACAGGGCGATCGACCCTTTATGCGAAGGATGCTTCGCCACGAACTGCTCGACCGCGACCACGAAAGCGGCAATCGAAGTCTTCATGTCGGCGGCACCGCGCCCGAAGAGCTTTCCAGCGCGCTCGGTGGGTACGAAAGGGTCGCTCGCCCACTTCTCGAGCGGGCCGGTGGGCACGACGTCCGTGTGGCCGACGAAGCACAGCAGGGGACGGGCGTCTCCGCGTCTGGCCCAGAGATTGGTCACCTCGCCGCGCCGGACCGGCTCGAGCGCAAATCCGACCCGCGCAAGACGAGCGGCTAGAAATTCCTGGCAGCCGCCGTCTTCGGGGGTGACTGAGCGGCGCGCGATCAGCTCGCGGGCAAGCTGGAGAGTCGCGGCCGGTTCAACCGGCATGGTGGTCTTCGGTGGAACCCGCCCGGCAGAGCGGAATCGGGTGGGTCCTGACGACCTGCATCAATGCTATGCGCGCTCCGTCTCGTCGAGCTTGAATTCGCTGAACGGGGCGCTGCCGGTGGGCGCCGCCGCGGGTCTTGCCCCCGGGGTTCGTTCCTTGCCCGCCGCGAAATCGGCGCCGGCTGCGGTGTTGTTGATGAGCCAGAGCAGATTGTTCGCCGAGTCCGCGTTGGAAAGCCCCTCGTCCTGGGTGATGAGACCGTCCCGGATCATTTTGAACAGCGATTGCTCGAAGGTCTGCGAGCCGGGGGTCAGGGCCTTCTCCATCGCGTCCTTCATTTCGCTGATCTCGCCTTTTTCGATCAGCTCGGCCATGTAGCGGCTGTTCAGCATGACTTCGACCGCCGCCGAACGCAGGCCCCTGACGTTCTTGACGAGGCGCTGCGATATGACGCACCTGAGCGTCGCCGAGAGATCCTGCAGCAGCGCGGTCCGGCTTTCCAGCGGGTAGAAGCTGATGATTCGGTTCATCGCGTGATAGCTGTTGTTGGCGTGCAGCGTGGCGAGGCACAGGTGACCGGACTGGGCGTACTGGATCGCCGAGGTCATGTTCTCCTTGTCGCGGATTTCGCCGATGAGGATGCAGTCCGGCGCCTGGCGCAGGGCATTCTTCAGTCCCACCCTCATATCCAGAGTGTCGGTCCCGACCTCGCGCTGGTTCACGATCGATTTCTTGTTCTGGAAAATGAACTCCACCGGTTCTTCGAGCGTAAAAATATGTCCGGTTCGCTGTTCGTTGCGATAGTCGAGCATGGCCGCAAGCGTCGTCGACTTTCCCGATCCGGTCGCGCCTACCATCAGGATCAGCCCCCGCTTTTCCAGGATGATGTCCTTGAGTATGGGCGGCAGTCCCAGGGAGTCGAGCGGCGGGATCATGCTGGGAATGTAGCGCACCACCACGGCGGGCGAGCCCTTTTGCCGGAAGGCGCTGATGCGGAAGCTGCCCACGCCCTGCAAGGTAAATGCCGTGTTCAATTCGAGCGTGTCCTCGTACTCCTTCCTCTGCTTCTCGTCGATCACTTCATGGAGGAGGCCGCGGACGGTGTTGGCATCCATGATTTGCTGGTTGATGGGCATGGCGACGCCGTTGATCTTGATATTGATGGGGGCGCCGACGGACAGGAAGATGTCGGAGGCCTTCTTGTCGGCCATCAGCTGGAACAATCGCTTCATCGCGGACATAGACATCCCCTCGAGACGCGGGCAGGTCGCTACTCGCCGCGCAACAGCTCGTTGATGCTGGTCTTTGCGCGGGTCTTCGCGTCGACCTGTTTCACGATCACCGCACAGTATAGGCCGTATTTGCCGTCGGCGGAGGGCAGGGTGCCGGGCACGACCACCGACCCGGCCGGAACCCGCCCATGGAGAATTTTTCCGCTGGCCCGATCGAGAATTCGGGTGCTCGCCCCGATGAACACGCCCATCGAGATGACCGCGTTCTCCTCGACTATGACGCCTTCGACGATTTCCGAGCGCGCACCCACGAAGCAGTTGTCCTCGACGATGGTGGGGTTCGCCTGTAAGGGTTCGAGGACCCCGCCGATGCCCACCCCTCCCGAAAGGTGCACGTTCCTGCCGATCTGGGCGCACGAGCCCACCGTGGCCCAGGTATCGACCATCGTGCCTTCGTCCACGTAGGCTCCGACATTGACGTAGGAAGGCATGAGCACCACGTTTTTCGCGATGTAGGCGCCGCGGCGCGCCACCGCGGGAGGCACGACCCGGAATCCTCCTTGCTTGAAATGCGCCCGGTCGTAGCGTTCGAACTTGGTCGGGACCTTGTCGTAGAACTGGAGAGATCCGGCGCGAGTCGGCCGGTTGTCCTCGATCCTGAACGACAGCAAGACCGCTTTCTTGATCCACTGGTGCGTGCGCCAGGCCCCGTCGACTTTTTCCGCGACCCGAAGCCGGCCCCGGTCGAGTTCGTCGATCACTTTTGCAACCGCCTTGCGGATCCTCGCCGGTGCCGAACCCGGTGCCAGGCGTGCGCGATCCTCCCAGGCCTGTTCGAGGATGTCTTGAAGCTGTTGAGTCTCCGGCGCGCTCATAGGGTCTTCGTGAATTCTACGATACGGCGCGCGGCTTCGAGACATTCGTCGACTTCCGCTACCAGCGCCATGCGCACATAGTTCGCGCCCGGGTTGATCCCTCCAGCTTCGCGCGCGAGAAAACTCCCGGGAAGCACGGTGACGTTCTGCCCGGCGTATAGGCGCCGGGCGAAATCGGCATCGACGACGGGGGTGCGGGCCCACAGATAAAAACCGGCGTCGGGAAGCCCGACTTCGAGCGCCGTTCGCATGAGCGGAGCGACACGGGCAAATTTCTCCGCGTATTTCCTGCGGTTTTCGCGGACATGGGCTTCGTCGCGCCAGGCGGCGATGCTGGCTTCCTGCACGGCCGGACTCATGGCCCCGCCATGGTAGGTGCGGTAGAGCAGGAATGCCTTGAGGACAGCGGCGTCGCCGGCGACAAAGCCCGAGCGCATTCCCGGGACGTTCGAGCGCTTGGACAGGCTGGAGAACATCACCAGTCGTTCGAATCCGCGAGCCAGCCGCGTGGCCGCCTGAAGGGCTCCCAGCGGCGGCGCGGCTTCGTCGAAATAGATCTCGGAATAGCACTCGTCTGACGCAATGATGAATCTATGACGATCGGCGAGCGCGAAAATTTCCTTCCACTCGGGAAGGCCGAGCACCTTTCCGGTCGGATTGCCCGGCGAGCAAACGTAGAGCAACTGCGTCCGGCGCCAGACATCCTCCGGAATCGAAGCATAGTCGGCCGCGAATCCACGCTCGGCAGTGGTGTTCGCGTAGTGCGGGCGCGCGCCGGCGAGCAGAGCAGCGCCCTCGTAAATCTGATAGAAGGGATTGGGGCAGACCACCACCGCTTCGTGCCGTTCCGGATCGACGACGGTCTGCGCAAGGGCGAACAGCGCCTCGCGCGAGCCGTTGACCGGCAGTACCTCGGTCTTCCAGTCGATCGAACGCAGGCCGTAGCGTAGTACCAGCCAATCGGCGATCGCCTGGCGCAACGCATCGCCGCCCGCGGTCGGAGGGTAGGAGGCGAGCTTCGCGAGGCTCTCCGACAACGCGCGCTTGATCAGCTCCGGCGTCGGGTGCCGCGGCTCGCCGATGCCCAGGCTGATGTGCGCAAGCCCAGAGTTCGGCTTCACACCCTCGAACAGACTGCGCAATTTCTCGAACGGGTAGGGCTGCAGCGACTGCAGTCGAGGATTCACGGTGCCTGCTCTTTAGCGCGTGCTCTGCTGCTCGTCTATCGGCGCGAGCTCCAAGCCGGCGGCGGGTTTCCAGCCTTTCTTGCGATGCTCGGCCGCCACGCTCGTGAAAACTCCCCCGCGCACGTAAAACCTGGCGATGAGGCGGAGGAAGCGCGGTGCGAGCAGGGCGACCAGGTCGTCGCAGATCCGGTTGGTGACAGCCTCGTGGAAGGCCCCCTCGTTCCTGAAGGACCAGATGTAGAGTTTCAGGCTTTTCAATTCCACGCATTTGCGGTCCGGCACGTAGTCGAGGAACAACGTCGCGAAGTCCGGCTGCCCGGTTCGCGGGCACAGGCAGGTGAACTCCGGGATTTGCATCCGGATCAAATAGTCGCGGCGCGGGTTCGGATTGGAAAAACTCTCAAGCGACTTGCTCGGCTTGGACGGCATTCAAGGTCCGGGTGCGAAGTTGGAGATGGTATTATAGGGGCTTGCGTTTTTATCGACGATGAATCCGGCTGACTGCCGGTTTTCTTCTACCTGGACTTGTAGCGCCTTCAGCTAGCGTGCGGCTCACCCAAATCAAGCTCGCCGGGTTCAAGTCATTCGTCGATCCGGCCACGGTGAGCGTTCCGGGGCAACTGGTCGGCGTGGTCGGTCCGAACGGGTGCGGGAAGTCGAACATCATCGACGCCGTCCGGTGGGTTCTCGGGGAATCGCGCGCCTCGGCGCTGCGCGGCGACTCGATGCAGGACGTCATCTTCAACGGCTCGTCGCTGCGAAAGCCCGTTGCACGGGCGAGCGTCGAGTTGTTCTTCGACAACAGTCTCGGGAGGGCGGCGGGCCAATGGTCCCAATACGCCGAGATCTCGGTGAAGCGCGTGCTGCAGCGGGACGGCGAATCCTCGTATTTCATCAACAACACACACGTACGCCGCCGCGACGTGCAGGACATTTTTCTCGGCACGGGCCTGGGCCCGCGTGCCTACGCCATCATCGAGCAGGGAATGATCTCTCGCATCATCGAGGCAAGACCCGAGGAATTGCGCGTGTTTCTCGAGGAAGCGGCGGGCGTGTCCAAGTACAAGGAGCGGCGGCGCGAAACCGAGCACCGACTCGCCGACACCCGCGACAACCTCGCACGCCTCGCCGACATCCGCCAGGAGCTCGGGTCGCAGATCGAGCGCCTCGAAAAGCAGGCCGAGGTCGCCCGACGCTACAACGAGCTTTCGACCGATCGGGCACAAAAACAGAATCTGCTGTGGCTCCTGCGCCGCAACGACGCGGAGGCCGAGGCGCAGCGCCACGCGCGCGAAATCGAGCGCAGCACGACCGAGCTCGAATCCGAGACCGCGCGGCTGCGCGAAATCGAGCGCGAACTCGAGCAGGCGCGCTCAGAGCACTACGCTTCGGGGGACGCACTGAGCGCAGCGCAAGGGGAGCTCTACGGCGTCAATGCCGACGTCTCCCGCCTTGAAACCGAAATACGCTTCGTGGCCGATACCCGGCAGCGTCTCGACGCGCAGCTTGCGCAGCTTCGCGCGCAGCGCGACGCCGGGCGGCAGAGCGAGGTCGAGCAGCGCGATGCGCGGCTGACCTGGGAAGCGCGCCTCCAGGAGTCGCGAGACGCTCTGGAGCAAGCGCGGCGCAAACACGCCGAGGAGCAGCTCAAGCTGCCGCAAGCGGAGCACGCGGCCCGCCTGTTCCAGGGACGGATCGCGGGCGAGCGCGAGCGCATCGCCCAGGCCGAGCAGGCGTTCCAGGTGGAACAGACGCACCTCGAACATGCGGGCAAGACGCTGCAAGGGCTTGAGCAGCGCGAGGAGAGATTGCTCGCCGAGCGGGCCGAGTTGGTCGCACCCGATGCGCAGCTGCTGATGCGCCTCGCGCAGGAGCTGGCGCAAAGCAGTGCCGAGCTTTCCCGCCAAGAAGCGCTGCTCGCCCAGCTCGAAGCGGCGCGGGAGGCCCTGGACTTGCAGCGCCGCGCGTCCGCCGACAGTCTGCAGATGCTCGAGCGCGAGTTCTCGGCCCTGGAGGGCAGGTTGCTCACCCTGCAGAAAATCCAGAACCAGGTCGAGGAGAACAGCAAGATCCAGACCTGGATTGGTCGGCATCAGCTGGCGTCAAAACCGCGGCTGTGGCAGAAAATTCGCGTCGAAGCCGGCTGGGAGACGGCGGTGGAATCGGCCTTGCGCGAGCGCCTGCACGCAATGGAGATGTCGGACCCCGAGTTGCTGCAACGATTGCTCGAGGACCCGCCTCCTGCGAGGGTCAGCGCGTTTCTCCCTGGAACCGAGGCAGAGCTACGGCGGGAGGCGGGCCTGAAACCGCTTGCCGACTACGTCGAGGCCACTGAACCCGCGGTGAGCGGTGTCGTCGCGGCGTGGCTTGCGCCGTACTACGTCGTGGAGGGCGTGCCGCGGCTGATGACCCGCATGGGATTGTCAGCTCAGGCAGTGCTGATCAACCGCGAGGGCCACCAGTTCAGCCGCTTCGGCGTGAGCTTTCACGCCCCCGACCCGGCGGACACCGGAATTCTTGCTCGACAGCGCGAAATCGAAGCGTTGGAAGTGGAAGCGCGCGGGCACAAGGATTCGATCGAGGAAAGGCGCGCGGAACTCTCCGGACTCGATCGCTCGCTCGCGGAGCACGACGAAGGCCTCGCCAAGCTGCGGGCGGCTGGAACGGCTCTCAAACAACGCCATCACGAGCGCCAGCTGGAAAACCTGAAGCTGACTCAGGGCGAGGAGCGGTACCGGGAGCGGAGCCGGCAGCTCGACGGAGAACTCGGTGAAATCAAGGCCCAGCAAGCCCAGGAACGAGCCAGCCAGGCGGCTGCAGAGGCCGGCCTGGAGCGGCACCAGAGTGAGATCGATGCGCTCTACCGCAAGCTGGAGCTGTCTCAGAAGGACCAGGACAGCGCAGAACACAATCTGGAAAACCAGCGTCAGGCCGTCTTGCAGGCGGAGCGCGAAGCTCAGGACGCAGGCTATACTGAAAAGGATTGTATAAGTAAAATCAACGAGCTAGAAAGATCTTCGAAAGTGTTACTGGAGCATGCACAAAACGCTGAGCGAAGCTTCGAGCAGCTCGAGACCGAGCTGGCCGGTCTGGATGACCAAGTGCTGCGGACCCAGCTTCAGCACGGGCTCGAAACGCGGGTCGCTCGAGAGCAAACGCTGGCGGGAGCACGAGGTAGGCTGGAAGAAATCGCAAACAGGTTGCGCTCCTCCGAAGAGTCGCGACTTGCCCGTGAGCAAAAGCTGCAGCCGCTGCGCGACCGCGTCGCGGACCTTCGGCTGAAAGAGCAGGCGGCGCGAATCGCGAGCGAGCAGTTTGCGCAGCAGCTTCGCGAGGCGGGCGCCGATGAAGCGGCCCTGGCGGCTGCACTGAAAGAAGGCCAGAGAGCGCCTTCGCTGCAGGGCGAGATCACCCGCCTCACCAACGTGATCGCCGAGCTTGGCGCGATCAACATGGCGGCGCTGGAGGAGCTTACGGGGAACCAGGAACGCAAGCAGTTTCTCGACGCCCAGGCGGCCGACCTCAGCGCCGCGTTGGAGACCCTCGAGAGCGCCATCCGCCGCATAGACCGCGAAACGCGGGCGTTGCTGCAAACCACGTTCGATACCGTGAATCGCGGGTTTGGCGAGATGTTCCCGGTGCTCTTCGGCGGCGGCGAGGCCCAGCTCATCATGACGGGCGAGGAGATTCTCGATTGCGGTGTGCAGGTCATGGGGCGTCCGCCGGGGAAGAAGAACACCACCATCCATCTGCTCTCGGGCGGGGAAAAGGCGCTCACTGCGATCGCACTGGTGTTTTCCTTTTTCCAGCTCAACCCCGCGCCGTTCTGCCTGCTGGACGAAGTCGATGCGCCGCTCGATGACGCCAACACCGAACGTTTCTGCGAGCTGGTCGAGAAAATGTCGCAGCAGACCCAGTTCCTGTTCATCAGCCACAACAAGATCTCCATGGAGATGGCGCACCAGCTGATCGGCGTCACCATGCAGGAGCGGGGCGTGTCGCGGGTCGTTGCGGTGGACATCGAGGAAGCGTTGAAGCTGCGGGAAGAACCCGCCGCTGCCTGACCATGAGCGAACTGCAGCTCGGGCTCCTGAGCGTCGGCGCAGTGATCGTCGCAGCGGTCTTTCTCTACAACAAGTGGCAGGATCGTCGGTATCGGCGCGAGGCCGAGGCGGGCTTCGCTTCGCGGCATGAAGACGTGCTGATGCGCCCGGACGCGGGTCAAGGGAATCTGCCGTCGGGCCCGGAGCGCGTCGAGCCCGTGCTCGTATCTTTCGAGTCGGAACGTGAAGATGCCAGGGCTTCGAGGCTGTCCGAAGTTCTGGACTTCATCGTTTCGATCGAAACCCCGGAAGAAACTTCCGCGGCGGCCATGATCGGGGCGACCGCCGCTGCGCTCGAGCGCTGCTCGAAATCGATCTCCTGGGAGGGCTTCGATGAGACAGCGGCCTCCTGGGAACCGCTCGATCCCGATCGCAGCTATTCGAAGCTGCGCTCGGGCATGCAGCTGGTGGACCGCCGCGGCGCCGCGGATGTGGAGGAGCTCGCCGCGTTCGGAGCCGCAATGGAGAGGGCTGCCGCGTCGGTCGGGGCTCTTGCGACCGCGCCTGATCCTGAATCCGTTTTGGACAAGGCAAGGGAGCTGGATCGCTTTTGCGGGGAAGTCGACATCCGGGTCGCCGTCCATATCATGAGCGACACGGCGCCCGTTCCCGGGACTCAGCTCGCCGGAGTTGCGAAAGCGGCGGGTTTCCGGCTCGACGAACCGGACGGCAAGTTCAGGCTCCGCGACGAGGCCGGGCGGGTCGTTTGCGCGCTTGCCAATTTCGAGGCGACCCCTCTGAACATCGACGGCTTGAACACGCTTTCGACGCGCGGAGTCACGCTCGAGCTCGACGTCCCGCGGACTCCCTACGGCGCGTTCGCTCGATTCCGCGATTGCGCGCAGACGTTGGCGCGGGGGCTGAAAGCGCGCATCGTCGACGACAATCGCGAGCCCGTAGGCCCCGCCGCATTCGACGCGATCGGGGCGCGGCTTCAGGGCGTACACAGGAGCATGGAGGCGCGCGGGATCGCACCCGGCGGGGCGCTCGCGCAGCGGCTTTTTTCCTGATGGGAGTCATGGAAAAGGCGCGCAGCCGCGCGGAAGCGCTTCGCCGCGAAATCGAGACCCACAACTACAACTACTACGTGCTTGACTCACCGACCATCCCGGATGCCGAGTACGACAAGTTGTTCCGGGAGCTGCTCGAAGTGGAGAGGGCTCACCCCGAGATTCTCACGCCGGATTCACCGACTCTCCGGGTCGGCGGCGCGCCGCTACAGGAATTTCCCCAAGTGGTCCATGCCGTGCCGATGCTTTCCCTCAACAATGCGTTCAGCGACGAGGACGTGATCGGATTCGATCGTCGCGCTCGGGAGGGACTGGGCAAGGACGAGATCGAGTACGCCGCGGAGCCGAAGTTCGACGGGTTGGCGATCAGTCTGCTTTACGAGCGCGGGCGTTTCGTCCGGGGAGCGACCCGCGGCGACGGATACACCGGAGAGGACGTGACGGCCAACCTGAGGACGGTGCGGTCGATCCCGCTCAGGCTGCGAGGGGCTCGCGCCCCCGGGGCGGTTGAGGTGCGCGGCGAGGTCATCATGTACAAGGCCGATTTCGAGCGCATCAATGCCCGCCAGCGCGAGCGTGGTGAGAAGGAGTTCGTCAATCCGCGCAACACCGCTGCCGGCGCGCTGCGGCAGCTCGACCCCAAGATCACGGCTGAGCGTCCGCTGCGGTTCTTCGCCTATGGCGTAGGCGACCCGGTGAAGCTGCCGTTCAAGCGCCACAGCGGGATCCTGGACTGGCTTGCGGAGGAAGGCCTGCCCGTTGCGGCGGAGCGCGCGACGGTAGAGGGCCTGAGCGGGCTGCTCGCTTTCTACGAGGAAATGGGCAAGAAGCGCGAGCGCCTGCCCTACGCGATCGACGGGGTGGTCTACAAGGTCAACGATCTCGGCGACCAGCGTTCGCTCGGTTTCGTCGCGCGCGCGCCGCGCTTCGCCCTGGCACACAAATACGCGCCGGAGGAGGCGGTCACCGAGGTTCTCGACATCGAAGTGCAGGTCGGCCGCACCGGGACGCTGACGCCCGTGGCGCGGCTTGCGCCGGTCAGCGTGGGCGGCGCCACGGTCACCAACGCCACCCTCCACAACGAGGACGAGGTGCGCCGCAAGGACGTCTGGCGCCGGGACGCGGTGACGGTGCGTCGGGCCGGGGACGTGATCCCGGAGGTCGTGAACGTCTCCAAGGCCGGCCCGCGGGAGGAGGCCGACCGGTTCGAGATGCCCGTGCGCTGCCCGATCTGCGGTTCGGAGGTGGTGCGCCTCGAGGGCGAGGCCGCGGCGCGCTGCACCGGAGGTCTTTTCTGCGCGGCCCAGCGCAAGGGCGCGCTCCTGCATTTCGCCTCGCGCAGGGCGATGGACATCGAGGGCCTGGGAGAGAAGCTCGTCGATCAGCTGGTCGACTCGAACAAAGTGCGCACGGCGGCAGACCTGTATACCCTGGACGCGGCCACGCTCGCGGCGCTCGATAGAATGGGCGAGAAGTCGGCGCGCAACGTCGTCGCGGCCATCGCCGGCTCCAAGAACCCGACTCTGGCGCGCTTCGTCTATGCGCTGGGAATTCCGGGCGTCGGCGAGGAAGTCGCCAGGATACTCGCCGGGCACTTCGGCACGCTCAACGGCTTGCTCGGGGCCGACTGGACCGAGCTGGCGGAAAGGAAGAAGGCGGCGCAGAAAGAGAATGCGGCACGGAAGCGCAGAGGGGAGGCTCCGCTGCCTCCGGTGCTCGAAGGTGTCGGCCCTGAGCTGATGGAAAGCTTGGCGAAGTTTCTCTCGCAGCAGCACAATCGTGAAGTAATACGGCAGCTGACTTCGGGGCCCGGCGCCGTGGTCGTGCAGACGGAGAAGCGCCGAGCGACTGCGCGGCGGCTGGACGGGAAAGTGTTCGTGGTCACCGGGACGCTGCCGGGACTGACGCGTGAGGAAGCCAAGGAGATGATCGAGCGCAGCGGCGGGAAAGTCGCGGCGTCGGTGTCGAGCCAAACGGACTACGTGGTCGCGGGCGCCGAAGCGGGAAGCAAGCTGGAAAAGGCCCATAAGCTCGGCATTGCGGTCGTCGACGAAGAGGGATTGCGAAGGATATTGAGAGGGTCGGACGCGTGAAAAAAGTGACCAAAGCGGTGTTTCCGGTAGCCGGCATGGGCAGCCGCTTCCTTCCCGCGACCAAGGCGAGCCCGAAGGAAATGATGCCGATCGTCGACAAGCCGCTCATTCAATACGCCGTCGAGGAAGCCGTAGCGGCGGGAATCCGCGACATGGTGTTCATCACGGGGCGCAACAAGCGCGCCATCGAGGATCACTTCGACAAGGCCTACGAGGTCGAAGCGGAGCTCGCCGCGCGCGGGAAGAGCGAACTGCTGGAGCTGATCCAGAACATCATTCCCAAGTCGGTGAACTGCGTCTACATCAGGCAGCCCGAGCCTCTCGGCCTGGGGCACGCGGTATTGTGCGCTCAGCCGGCGGTCAACGACGAGGTGTTCGCCGTGATCCTGGCCGACGACCTGATCGACGGCACACCTCCCGCCTTGCGGCAGATGACCGAGGTATTCGAGCGCCACCAGTCGCCGATCGTTGCCGTGCAGCAGATCCCGCCGGAGCAAAGCCTCCAGTACGGCATCGTCAAGACCGAGCCCGTGACCATGGGTCTCGATCGAGTCCTGCGAATCGTCGAGAAGCCCAAACCGGAGGCCGCTCCGTCGAACCTCGCCGTGGTCGGGCGGTATATCCTGACGCCGCGAATTTTTCATCACCTGGCGCGCGCCACACCCGGAGCCGGGAGCGAAATTCAGCTCACCGACGCGATCGGCGCGCTGCTCGCGGAGGATCGCGTGCTCGCGTACCGCTTCAAGGGGACGCGCTACGACTGCGGCTCGAAGCTCGGTTACCTGCAGGCGACGGTGGCGTACGGACGCAAGCATCCCGAGGTCGGAGGCGCGTTCGAGAAATTTCTGAAGTCACTGTGACCCGGCTGCGGGCTGGATATACTTCTCGCCCCATGACACCCGACGAGGCGTGGAAAATTCTGGAGAGCGCGGATCGATTGTGCGACGAAGCCACGGTGCGCGCCGCGATCGTGCGCCTCGCCGCCGAGATCACGGCGAAGATGAAAGACCGCTATCCGCTCGTGCTGGCTGTGATGGGCGGCTCGATTTTCTTTGCCGGTCACCTCTTGCCCCAGCTGCGTTTCCCGATCGAATTCGACACTATCCACGTATCGCGCTACGGCAACGCCACTTCGGGCGGCAAGATCGTATGGACGGTGGAGCCGCCCGAGAGCGTTAAGGGCCGCACCGTTCTTGTGCTCGACGATATCCTGGACGGCGGCGAAACACTCGCGGCGATCCGTGACCGCGTAATCTCGCTGGGCGCAGCCGCGTTCTGCAGCGCCGTGCTCACCGACAAGGACATCGGCCGCAACAAACCCATCGCCCCTGATTTCGTCGGTTTGAAATTGCCCAACCGCTACGTGTTCGGCTGCGGGATGGACGTGTCCGGGGCCTGGCGCAACCTGCCGGAAATCTACGCGGTAAAGGATTCCTGAGGGCACATGCTCGCAATCATCGGCGGCACCGGGCTGACACAGCTCGCCAATCTCGATGTCTCGCGTCGCCAGGTGGTGCGGACCCCCTACGGGGAGCCTTCCGGACCGCTCACTTTCGGCGCGATCCGCGGCGTACCGGTGGTGTTCCTCGCGCGTCACGGCTACGGCCATACCATTCCGCCCCACCAGGTGAACTACCGCGCCAACCTTTGGGCGCTCAAGGAACAGGGTGCCGGCGATATCGTTTCGGTCGTCTCGGTCGGCGGCATCCGCGCAGACCTCGGTCCGGGAAGGATCGTCGTCCCGCACCAGATCGTCGACTACACCTGCGGTCGGATGAACACGTTTTTCGAAAACGAGGCCCCGGTGAAGCACATCGACTTCACCGAGCCGTACACCGAGAAGCTGCGAAACAAGCTTCTCGCCGCGGCGAAAGCCTGCGGCGAGGCCGCCGTCGACGGCGCGGTCTATGCCGCGACCCAGGGGCCGAGGTTGGAGACGGCCGCTGAAATCGATCGGCTGGAGCGGGATGGCGCCCACATCGTCGGCATGACCGGGATGCCCGAGGCGACGCTGGCGCGCGAGATCGAGCTGGCTTACGCGGCCATCGCAGTGGTCGTGAACCACGCCGCCGGCCGAGGCGCAAGCGCGCGCGGCGTACCGCTGCACAAGATCGAGGAAGTGCTGAAGGACGCCGTGGGCCGGGTGCGAAAGATAATCGAAGCACTGGTGGCAAAGGCTGGGACGGCATGAGCAGGGAGCAGGGGCCCGCTTGCGGGATGCGACCGCCCGCGATTGCCGCCGGCCGCCGACGCGGCAATTGCTATTCTGGGTACAGCGTTTCGGAGGCGGGGACATGATCCGCGAGGTCCTGAAAATGGGCGATCCGCGGCTGCTCGAGAAATCGCAGCCGGTGGAAGCGTTCGGCACGCGCGACCTGCGCGAGCTGATCGCCGACATGCGCGACACCATGGCGCACCTGAACGGCGCCGGTCTCGCCGCGCCCCAGATCGGCGTGCCGCTGCGGGTGGTGATTTTCGGGGTCACGCGCAATCCCCGCTATCCCGACGCGGAGGAAGTGCCGGACACGGTGCTCATCAACCCGGTCATCACGCCGTTGGGTGACGAAATGGAGGAAGCGTGGGAGGGATGCCTATCGGTGCCCGGCATGCGCGGCGTGGTGCCACGCTTCAGGCGCCTGCGTTACCGGGGCTTCGACGAATCGGGCAATCCGATCGATCGGAGCGTCGAGGGGTTCCATGCGCGGGTCGTGCAGCACGAGTGCGACCATCTCGACGGTATTCTCTACCCGATGCGCATCAGCGACATGTCGAAGTTCGGCTTCGTCGATGTCCTGTTTCCCGATCAGGATCTGATCGACGAGTAGAAGACCCGCTTTCCTCGGCTTACAGCGCCTTGAGAAGGTCCGTTTCGAGCTGCAACACCGTTTTCGGATTGGCGAGCGCGGGGCCGGACACGACAAACACGTCCTCGGCACGCTCGCCGAGCGTCACGATCTTGGCGGTGCGCAGGCTGACCCCGTAGCGGCTCAGTACCAGAGCGATGGCGTAGAGCAGGCCGGGGCGGTCCCCCGCGGTGACCGACAGGGAGTAGTACTGGCCCTTTTCATCGGGAACGATGCGCACTTCAGGCGCGATCGGAAAGTGCTTGACGCGTCGCGATACCCGCCCCCGGATCGGCTCCGGCAGCGGAACCCGGTTCGCCAGCCATTCGGCCAGCTCTGACTCGATCCGGGCGATCATGTCGCGCGGATGCGGCATGCTGCCAATGTCCATCACCTGGAACGTATCGAGCGCATAACCGTGGCGGGTCGTATAGATCTTCGCGTCGACGATGCTGAAGCCCGTCGAACCGAAGTAGCCGCAGATGCGCGCGAACAGGTCGCGCTGATCGGGGACGAAGATCATGACCTGCAGACCTTCGCCCGCCGGCGAGAGGCGCGCCTTGACTACCGGCCTCTCGGCGCTGGCCCTGTAGTGCAGCAGCCGCGTGTGCCAGGCGATCTCCTGGGCGTCGTGACGCAGGAAATAGGGCACGTCGAAATGGTGCCACAGCGGATCCTGGATCGTGTCGGAGAGCCCGTAAAGCCCCATCAGACGCCTAGCTTCGTCCTGCTTGCTCCGGATGTATTGGTCGGCCTCGAGCTTTCCGCCTTTCAGCAGATGCTGCGTCACGCGAAAAAGGTCCTCCAGTAGCTTGCCTTTCCATGCGTTCCAGACCTTGGGGCTGGTGCCGCGGATGTCCGCGACCGTGAGAAGGTAGAGCGCGACCAGCCGCCGCTCCGTGCCGACGATATCGGCGAAACGCCGGCCGACTTCAGGGTCGGACAAGTCCTGTTTCTGCGCCACCGAAGACATGGTCAAATGGTGCTCGACCAAGAACTCGACCAGCTGCGTGTCTTCCGCCGAGAGACCGTGCTCGCGGCAGAAACGCCGGGCCTCGAGGCCGCCCAGCTGGGAGTGGTCGCCTCCGCGGCCTTTGGCGATGTCGTGGAAAATCGCCGCGACGTACAGGAGCCAATGGCGATCGAGGCTCGCGATGAGGCTGCTGCAAAGCGGATACTCGTGGGCAAACTCGAGCATCGTGAAGCGGCGCAGGTTGCGCACGACGGTGAGGATGTGCTGGTCCACCGTGTACACGTGGAAAAGATCGTGCTGCATCTGGCCTACGATGCGTCGGAACGCGGGCAGATATCTTCCCAGGATGCCGTATTGATTCATGCGCCGAAATTCGTGCACGATGCCGCGCGGCTGCTGGAGGAGGGACAGAAAAGTCGCGCGGTTCCTCGGATCGCGCCGGAAGGCCGCGCCGATGCGCGCTCGCGCGCGCCACAGCGCGCGCAGCGTCTGCGCCGTCATGCCTTTTAGCTCCGAGTGCTGCTGCATGACCAGAAAACTCTCGAGGATCGCGGAGGGGTCGCGCTCGAACAGGTCGGGAGGGTGCGCTTCGAGCAATTCGCCTACCCGCCTGAATTTTTCGCTGATCTTGGCTACGTCGGAATCCTTGGCCGGAAAAATCTCGGCGCCCAAGTTCTGGAGCAGTATCGTGTTCAGCTGGGTAACGGCTTTCGCCGTGCGAAAATAGGCCTGCATAAGCTGCTCGCCCGCGCGACGGTGTGCAGTAGGGGAATACCCGAGATCGCGCGCCAGGCTTTCCTGGTAATCGAACAGCAACCGGTCCTCGCGGCGGCCCGCAGCGTAGTGCAGGCGCACTCGCAGGTTTTGAAGCAGCCTGTGATGCCGCTGCACCTGGCGCGCCTCGTGCGAGGTAAACAAACCGCGCCGCGCCAATTCCGCCCAGGAATCACCCAGTCCGCAGGCTTGACTGATCCAAAGGATCACCTGCAGGTCGCGCAGGCCGCCGGGTGCTTCCTTGAGATTGGGCTCGAGGCTGTAGGGACTGTCCTGGAATTTGGTGTGACGTTGTTCCTGCTCGAGACGCTTGGCCTTGAAAAATACCCGAGCGTCGAGGCATTCCCTTCGCGCGCGATCGAAATCGGCGAAAAGGGCGCGATTTCCCGTGAGCAGTCTCGCTTCGAGGAGGCTCGTCATCACAGTGACGTCCTTCCTCGCTTCTTCGACGCATTCGGCGACCGTGCGCACGCTGTGGGAGAGCTCAAGTCCCGTGTCCCAGAGTCGTCCGACGAGTTCCTCGATCTTGGCCGCCAGGGCGGCGGAAGCTGGATCCTGCAGCAGCACCAGGACATCGATGTCGGAGTGAGGATAAAGCTCGCCGCGTCCGTACCCACCGACCGCAAGCAGCGCAAGCGGCGCGGGCAATCGCAGCTGCCGCCACAGGTCCTTCAGGACGCGGTCGATCAGCCGGCAATGCTCGCGCAGCACCGTTGGGCCGTCGGCCGTCTCCTGAAACTTCGTCTGCAGAGCGCGGCGCTCGGCTTGCACGCCGGCCTTCAGGCCGGCGAGCGCGGCGCCACCGTCCGCAAGCGTCGCAGGAGGGGACAACATCGGGTCAGTGCTTTGGCGGAGGGGGAGTGCCGGCGGAAAGCGTCAGGACCTCGAAGCCCGTATCGGTGACCAACACCGTGTGCTCCCATTGTGCCGAGAGGCTATGGTCCTTGGTGACGATGGTCCAGCCGTCGGCAAGTTCTCGGATCGCAGGCTTGCCGGCGTTGATCATCGGTTCGATCGTGAAGATCATTCCCGGCTGGAGGCGCGTGCCGGTTCCTGAGCGTCCGTAGTGCAGAACCTGCGGTTCTTCGTGGAATTTTCGCCCGATTCCATGGCCGCAGAACTCGCGCACGACGCTGTAGCCGTGGCCTTCGGCGTGCTGCTGGATCGCCGCCCCGACGTCACCGAGAAAAGTCCCAGGGCGCACCTCGCGGATGCCGAGCCACATGCACTCGTACGTGGTCTCGCACAGCCGCTTTGCCTGGATAGAAGGCTCGCCGACGTAGTACATGCGGCTGGAATCGCCGTGAAAACCGTCTTTGATTACGGTGACGTCGATATTCAGGATATCTCCGGCCTTGAGCACGCGCTCCCCCGGAATGCCGTGGCAGACCTGGTGGTTGACCGAGGTGCAGATCGACTTCGGAAAGGGCTTGTAGCCGGGCGGAGCGTAGTTCAGCGGGGCGGGGATCGCCTTCTGCTCCTCGACGATCAGGTCATGGCAAAGACGGTCGAGTTCGCCGGTCGTGATTCCCGGCTTGACGTGAGGGGCGACGAAGTCGAGCACTTCCCCGGCGAGTCGCCCAGCGACGCGCATGCGCTCGATCTCCTCGGCTGTCTTCAGGTGTATCGCCATGCGTCCAAATAAAAAAGTCGGAAGGATAGGTCATCAACCCCAGTCGGGGCAAACCGCCGACGGGCCGGAATGCGCACGGGTGCAGCCGGGTTTGAGTAATACTCTGTTTGCACAGGAAAAACTTGCGCCGATCTCGACGCGCGTGCTACTATTTTAAATCTAGCCGGGCTTGGACTCGGCTAAATTTTTGCCGCTCCGCTGTTAGGGTGCCCGCGACTTGCCATTGATTTCAGCGGGTCATTTGGCCGGGGCGGCCCTCAAACCTAACCCTAACCGGAGTCATCATGTCGACCACGATGCGCCAAATGCTCGAAGCGGGCGTGCATTTCGGCCACCAGACCCGCTACTGGAACCCGAAGATGGCGCCTTTCATCTTCGGTCATCGCAACAAGATCCACATCATCAATCTCGAAAAGACCATGGTGATGTATCAGGAGGCGATGAAATTCGTGCGTCAGCTCGCCTCCAACAAGGGCACTCTTTTATTCGTCGGAACCAAGCGTCAGGCGCGCGAGATTATCCGCGAGGAGGCCGAGCGCTGCGCCGCCCCCTTCGTCGATCACCGCTGGCTGGGCGGGATGCTCACGAACTTCAAGACCGTGCGCCAATCGACCAAGCGGCTCAAGGAAATGGAGGCGATGATCGAAGACGGCAGCACGGAGAAGATGCCGAAAAAGGAGGCCTTGCACTTTCAGCGCGAGCTCGCCAAGCTGCAGCGCAGCTTGGGCGGCATCAAGTCGCTCGACAACCGGCCCGATGCCCTGTTCGTGATCGACGTCGGTTACCAGAAAGGGGCGGTCGCCGAGGCGAAAAAACTCGGCATTCCCGTCATCGGGGTCGTCGATACCAATCATTCTCCGGACGGGATCGCCTACGTGATTCCGGGCAACGACGACTCCAGCCGGGCGATTCGCTTGTATGCGCGTGGGATCGCCGATGCGATCCTCGAAGGCCGCAGCCAGGTCGTGCAGGAAATCATCGGTGCAGCCTCCGATGAATTCGTCGAAGTCGAAGAGTCCGGCGCGAAAGGGCAATGATTTGCGATTGCCGCCCCCAAGGGCGCGGCGGCGCCTTTTTTTTGAACTTCTAGAGCATCAAGGTTCCAGGTAATGGCGGAAATCACCGCAAGCATGGTCAGAGATCTGCGCGACAAGACCGACGCGCCGATGATGGAATGCAAGAAGGCGCTGGTCGAGGCGGAGGGCAATTCGGCCAAGGCCGAGGAGCTCCTGCGCGTCAGACTGGGCAACAAGGCGTCCCGGGCGGCCTCGCGCACGGCCGCCGAGGGCGTCGTAGCGATATACGTCGCGCCGGGCGCGAAGACCGGTGCGATAGTGGAAGTCAACTGCGAGACCGATTTCGTCGCCCAGAACACGGACTTCCTGAGATTCGTTTCTTCGCTGGCGGAGCTCGTCGTGAAAAGAAATCCGACCGACCTGGCCGCACTTTCGACGCTGCCCCTTGATGGTTCCACGGTTGAGGAAGCCCGCAAGGCGCTCGTCGGTCGGATGGGGGAGAACATGTCGATCCGGCGCTTCGCCAGGATCGAGGCGAAGGGGCGAATCGCCCACTACGTTCACGGCGCCAAGATCGGAGTTCTTGTCGATATTTCGGGCGGCGACGATCAGTTCGCCCGCGAAATCGCGCAACATATTTCCTGGGCCAAGCCCATCGCTCTTTCGAAGGACGGCGTGCCCGCCGAGTCGATCAAGAAAGAGCGTGACATCGCGACTGCCCAGGCAGCCGCATCAGGCAAGCCGCCGAACATCATGGAAAAAATGATCGAAGGCGGGGTGCAAAAGTACCTTAAGCAGGTGACGCTGCTCGGACAGGGCTTCGTCAAGGACGAGAAACAGAGCGTCGAAGCGGTACTGAAAGCAAAGGGCGCCTCGATCTCGAGTTTCGTGCTCTATGTCGTGGGCGAGGGCATCGAGAAGAGATCGGGCGATTTCGCCGCCGAAGTGATGGAGCAGGTGAGCAAGGCGAAGAAGGATGACGACAAGTCCGAAAAAGCTGCCTGAGATGGCCGCATCCGCAAAGTACAAGCGCATCCTGCTCAAGCTGAGCGGCGAGGCCCTCATGGGAGACGATTCCTTCGGGATCAATCGCGCCACCATCGAGCGCATCGTCGGCGAGATTGCCCAGGTCGCGGCGCTGGGGCTGGAGATCGCGGTGGTGATCGGCGGGGGCAATATCTTTCGCGGCGTGGCGCCGGGCGCGGCGGGAATGGATCGCGCCACGGCCGACTACATCGGGATGCTCGCGACCATCATGAACGCGCTCGCCCTGCAGGACGCCATGCGACAGGCGGGTTTGAACGCGCGGGTGCAGTCCGCGCTCAACATAGAGCAGGTGGTCGAACCTTACATCCGCAACAAGGCGATCCGCTACCTCGAGGAAGGCAAAATCGTCATTTTTGCCGCGGGGACCGGCAACCCGTTCTTTACGACCGATACCGCAGCGGCGCTGCGGGGAACGGAGATCGGCGCGGAAATGGTCCTCAAGGCGACCAAGGTCGACGGCATCTATACGGCTGACCCCAAGCTGCGTCCGGACGCCAAGCGTTACGACAAGCTCTCCTTCGACGAGGCCATGATCAAGAACCTCAGGGTGATGGACGCGACCGCCTTCGCGCTATGCCGCGATCAGAAGCTCCCGATCACCGTGTTCAGCATTCTGAAGGCCGGGGCGATGAAGCGGGTCGTCACCGGCGAAAAAGAAGGCACGCTCGTTTACGTGAGCGCCTGAGACCGCGAGGAGGGGGGATTCATGAGCACCCTGGCCGATGTCAAGAAGAACACCGAGCAGAGGATGCATAAGTCGCTCGATGCCTTGAAAACCGACCTGTCCAAGGTCCGCACCGGCCGGGCGCACGCGGGGCTGCTCGACCACATCTCGGTGGATTACTACGGCAGCCAGATGCCGATTCCGAAGGTCGCCAACGTAAGCCTGCTCGACGCCCGCACTCTCGGCGTATCGCCTTGGGAGAAAAAGATGCTCGGTGCGATCGAGAAGGCCATCCGCGAGTCCGATCTTGGCCTGAATCCTGCTTCTCACGGAGACATGGTGCGGGTGCCGATGCCGGCTCTCACCGAGGAGCGCCGGCGCGATTTGATCAAGGTGATCAAGCACGAGGGCGAAAATGCCAAGGTTGCCGTGCGCAACTCGCGTCGCGACGCCAATCACGCGCTCAAGGAATTGCTGAAAGGCAAGGCCGTGTCCGAAGACGAGGAACGGCGCGCGCAGGACGAGATCCAAAAGCTCACCGACAAACACATCACCGAAATCGACAAGATGATCGCGGCAAAAGAGGCCGAGCTGATGGCGGTTTGATCGAACGCCCCAGAATGCCCACCCCATGAAACCCTTCGCCAGCTCAACGCGCGAGATCCCGCCCCCCAGCGATATCCCCAGGCATATCGCCGTCATCATGGATGGGAACGGGCGCTGGGCCAAAAAACGCTACCTCCCCCGCGTCGCCGGTCACAAGCAAGGGGTCGAGACGGTGCGTCAGGTCACGCGTGCGTGCACCGATCGCGGCATCGAATACCTGACCCTGTTCGCCTTCAGCTCGGAGAATTGGCGTCGACCCGCCGAAGAGGTTTCGACCCTCAAGCAGCTGTTCATGGCCGCCCTGGAGCAGGAAGCCGAGCGGCTGCACGAGAACAAGGTGCGCCTGAAGATAATCGGCGAGATCGCGCCCTTCGGGGCACGCGTGGTCGAGCTCGCGCGCCGCGCCCAAGAGCTTACCGCGCGCAATTCGGGGCTCACGCTCACGATTGCCGCCAACTATGGCGGCCGCTGGGATCTGATGCAGGCTTTGCTGAAACTCGCTCGCAGCGGCCCGTTCCCGGCCGAGGGATTCACCGAGGAGCAGCTCGCTCCGCACCTCGCGCTGAACTATGCGCCCGAGCCGGATCTGTTCATTCGCACCGGCGGTGAGCAGCGCATCAGCAATTTCCTGCTTTGGCAGCTTGCCTATACCGAGCTGTACTTCACCCCGACGCTGTGGCCGGACTTCGACGCCAAGCAGCTCGACGCCGCGATCACCTGGTATCGCGAGCGCGAGCGCCGCTTCGGGCGGACCAGCGAACAGCTCGAAAAAACCAAGCGCGAAACCGGCGGCCGGCGGAGGATCGCGTAAGGCTTCCCGCCGTCCGGGCGGAAAGCGCGGGCACCCATGCTCAGAACCCGCGTGCTGACGGCGGCCGTCTTGCTTGTGGTGTTTCTCGCGGCGCTGTTCCTGCTGCCCAAGCCGGGCTGGATCGCGTTTTGCGCCGTGTTGCTCGGTGTCGCGGCCTGGGAATGGGGAGCCCTGGCGGCGCTCGCTGGAATCAGCCGCACCCTTTACACGGCGCTGGTGACCGGGGTGTTCATGTTGCCCGAGGTTCTCGAGGTCTCTTGGGCGGACGGTCTCTATGCGCCGGCCTGGATCTACTACGCGGCCACGCTGTTCTGGCTCATCCTCGTCCCGGTGTGGATTTGGCGGCAACCTCGCCTAGGCAGCCGGGCGCTGCTGCTTGCGGTCGGCGCCACGGTGCTCGTGCCCGCCGCCGCCGCGCTCGTGGATTTGCGCGGTGTCCATCCGTCCTTGCTGCTCGGCGTTCTGGGGACGGTCTGGATCTCCGACACGGCTGCGTATTTCGCCGGCCGGCGCTTCGGCAAACGCAAGCTCGCCCCGTCCATCAGTCCGGGGAAGACTTGGGAGGGCGTCGCCGGGGCGCTGGTGGCGGTCGGGCTCTATGCGTTGGCATGGGCCCATCTGGGTCGCCCAGGCATGCCCGGCGGGGCGGGGGCAGCCTTCGCGTGGCTCCTCCCGGTCCTGCTCGGACTCGCCGTCGTGGGAATGATTGGCGATCTGTTCGAATCTCTGATAAAACGCCAAGCGGGCGTCAAGGACAGCGGCACGCTTCTGCCCGGGCACGGGGGAGTACTCGACCGCATCGATGCACCGGTGGCAATGCTTCCGCTGGCGATTCTAGCGTTCATGAGATGACCAAGATTCAACACATCGCGATACTCGGAGCGACCGGCTCGATCGGAGCGAGCACCCTGGATGTGATCGCGCGGCATCCCTCGCGCTTCCGTGTGGCGGCATTGACCGCCAATCGGCAGGTCGATGAGCTCGCGGAGCTGTGCAAGCGACACCGCCCCGACTACGCATGCATCGCGGATGCCTCGCAGGCCCCGCGACTGCGCGAGCGCCTGGCCGGGGCCGGGGTGGGCTGCAAGGTTCTAGCGGGTGAAGCGGGGCTCGTGGAAGTGGCCTCGCTGCCAGAAGTCGACTGCGTCATGGCCGCGATCGTCGGAGCGGCGGGACTTCGCGCCACCCTCGCTGCGGCGAGGGCAGGCAAGAAACTGCTGCTCGCAAACAAGGAAGCGCTGGTGGTCGCGGGCCCCGTATTCATGGAGACCGTGCGAGCCAGCGGCGCGATGCTGCTGCCGATCGACAGCGAGCACAACGCCATCTTTCAGTGCCTTCCGCCCTTCGCATCGGGCGAGCTCGTCGCCAGGGGAGTCCGCAGGATCCTCCTCACCGGATCGGGTGGCCCGTTCAGGAGCCGCGCGCGCGCGGAGCTGCACCGCGTGACGCCCGACGAAGCCTGCGCCCATCCGAACTGGGTCATGGGGCGCAAGATCTCGGTGGATTCGGCGACCATGATGAACAAGGGACTGGAGATCATCGAGGCGCGGTGGCTCTTCGGTGCAAGCCCCGAACAGATCCAGGTCGTCGTCCATCCGCAGAGCGTGGTGCATTCGATGGTCGAGTACGCCGACGGGTCCGTGATCGCTCAACTCGGGCACCCCGACATGCGCACGCCGATCGCCCAGGCGCTCGCCTATCCGGAGCGCATCGAGGCGGGGGTATCGTCGCTCGATCTCTTTCACATCGGGCGCCTCTCCTTCGAGCAGCCGGATTTCGAGCGCTTCCCGGCGTTGAGGCTCGCCTACGCGGCGCTCAGGAGCGGAGGGGCCGCGCCGGCCACGCTCAGCGCGGCCAACGAGGTCGCCGTGGCCGCCTTTCTCGAAGGCCGGCTGCCCTTCCTGCAGATCACCGCGGTAATCGAGGAGACCCTCAATGGTCTCCCCGACCGCGCGCTCGGCACACTGGACGACGTGCTCGCCGCCGACGCCAGAGCGCGGGCGCGAGCGGATCAGATCATCGCTCGATTCAATTCGCACGCCGCGTGAATCTCGCCGTCACCCTCTTGGCTTTCATCGCCGCACTGGGCGTGCTGATCGTGTTTCACGAGTTCGGCCACTATCTGGTCGCGCGCCTGTTCGGGGTGAAGGTACTGCGCTTCTCGATCGGTTTCGGCAGGTCGTTGTGGCGGACGCGACGCGGTCGGGACCAGACCGAGTGGGTGATCGCCGCCCTGCCGCTCGGCGGCTACGTGAAGATGCTCGACGAGCACGAAGGGCCGGTCGCGCCCGAAGAGGTGCACCGCGCATTCAATCGCCAGAGCGTCTGGAGGCGCATCGCGATCGTCGCTGCGGGTCCGGTGGCGAATTTTGTGCTCGCCGTCATATTCTACTGGGCGCTTTTCGTAGTCGGCGTGCAGGAGGCGAAGCCCGTCGTCGGCACCCCGGATGCCGGAACCGTCGCGGAGGCGAGCGGCCTGACGCGGGGCGAAAGGATCCTCAAAATAAACGAGGAGCCGGTGGCAAGCTGGCAGCAGGTGCGCTGGCGATTGCTGCAGCTCGCGGTGGAAAAACAACCGGCGCGTCTCGAGGTGATCGACCCCGGACAAAGGCTCACCTGGCGCACCCTGGATCTGTCGGGTTTCAATCTGGAAGGTTTCGAGAGCGATCCCGTGGCGCGTTTGGGATTGAGGCTGAACCAGCCGGATGTTGCGCCGATCATCGGCAAGGTCGTCCCGGGGAGCGTAGCGGAGGCGGGAGGATTGCGCCCGGGGGACCGCGTAGTTTCGATCGACGGCGGGGAGATCCAGGTCTGGGAAGATGTCGTAAGGGCGGTCCGGCGTCGACCCGGTGAAATCGTGCGGCTCGGCATCGTGCGCGGCGGCGATCAAGTCGAAGTTCGGCTGCGACCGGAGACGGTGCACCAGAACGGCGAGAGCTTTGGCCGCATCGGGACCGCTCCCCAAGTCGATGCCGATTCGATGAAGAGCCTCGTAACGACCGTGCGTTATGCGCCGGCTGCCGCGCTCGGAATGGCGCTTGAGCGGACCTGGGAAATGTCGGCGTTCAGCCTGAAGATGCTCGGCAAGATGGTCATCGGCCAGGTCTCCTGGAAGAACCTGAGCGGACCGGTGACGATCGCCGATTACGCGGGGCAATCGGCGCAACTCGGGATCGGCGCTTACATAGCGTTTCTCGCGCTGATCAGCATCAGTCTGGGTGTGCTCAACCTGCTTCCGATTCCGTTATTGGATGGGGGACACTTGCTGTATTATGTCGTCGAGATTTTCAAGGGCAGCCCGGTTTCGGAGCGAGCGATGGAGCTGGGCCAGCGTCTGGGCCTCACCTTACTCCTGTTCCTGATGGCGTTCGCCATCTACAACGACTTCAACCGCTTGTTCGCGGGTTAATGATCGATCGGTGAAAAACGCGCTAGGAGCCGCGCTCTTCCTGCTCGTGCTCGCCGGGTCGGCGTGGGCGTTCCAGCCCTTCGTGGTGCGGGATATTCGCGTCGAAGGCATCCAGCGCATCGAGGCGGGAACCGTCTTCAGCTATCTCCCCGTCAAAGTCGGCGACACGATGACCGATGAAAAGGCTGCGGGGGCGATTCGCTCCTTGTTCGCCACGGGGTTCTTTCGCGACGTCAGGCTCGAGGTCCAGGGAAACGTGCTGATCGTGACTCTCGAAGAGCGGCCGGCCATCGCTTCGGTCGATTTCGTCGGAATGAAGGAATTCGAAAAGGACAAGGTCAAGCAGGGGCTGCGCGACGTCGGGTTCCAGGAAGGCCGCATTTTCGACCGTGCCTTGCTCGACCAAGCGGAGCAGGAGCTCAAACGCCAGTATCTGACCCGTGGTCTTTACGGCGTGGAGATCACCACGACCGTCACGCCGCTCGAACGCAACCGGGTCGCAGTCAATTTCAACGTAAACGAGGGCGAAGTAGCGAAGATCAAGAGAATCAACATCGTGGGCAATCGGGCCTTTTCCGAGGCGGAATTGCTCCGCGTGGCCCAGCTGCGCACCCCCGGCTGGTTCACCTGGTTTTCGAAAAACGACCAGTACTCGAGGCAAAAGCTTCAGGCCGATCTCGAATCGCTGCGTTCGTACTACCTGAACGGGGGCTACCTCGAGTTCACTATCGACTCCACTCAGGTCTCGATTACCCCCGATCGTCACGATATCTACATCACGGTCAACATCACCGAGGGCGAGAAATATGAAGTGGCCGAGATGAAGTTCGGGGGAGACCTGCTCGTCCCCGAGGCGGAGCTTCGCTCGTTGATCACGATCAAATCGGGCGAGACGTTTTCCAGGGAAAAGCTCACCGAGTCGACCAAGGCAATTACCGACAGGCTGGGGCGGGACGGGTATGCCTTTGCCAACGTCAATGCGAATCCAGATATCGACAAGGAAAAGCGCAAGGTCAGCTTCACGTTTCTGATCGATCCCGGGCGGCGCGTCTATGTCCGGCGGATCAACGTCGTCGGCAATACGCGCACCCGCGACGAGGTGGTGCGACGCGAGATGCGCCAGCTCGAGGGCAGCTTTTTCGACAGCCAGAAGCTGCAGCTCTCCAAGCAGCGAGTCGACAAGACGGGCTATTTCAGCGAAGTCGAGGTCGAGACTCCGGCGGTGCCCGGCACGACCGACCAAGTCGACGTCACCGTGCGGGTCAAGGAGAAGCCCACCGGCGCGGTGCTGCTCGGTGTGGGTTTTTCCAATATCGACAAGTTCATCGTTCAGGCCTCGGTTCAACAGAGCAATTTTTTCGGCACCGGTAACACCGTGGGCGTGCAAGTCGCAACCGGATCCGTCAATAAGGTCGCCTCTCTTTCCTTTACCGACCCCTACTACACGGTCGACGGAGTCAGCCGTGGCTTTGACCTCTACCGGCGCGATGTGAACGCCACCTCGCTGGGAATCGGCAATTACAGGACCAGCACGGTCGGCGGGGGGGTACGGTTCGGCGTGCCTTTTACCGAGTACGACACTTTGTTCTTCGGCCTCGGTACGGAGCGGGTCAAACTTTTCCTCGCTGGCGACAGCCCGCAGCGTTACCTCGATTTTCAAAACCAGTTCGGCGGTACCTATATCGCGCTGATCAGCACCGCCGGCTGGGTCCGCGACTCGCGAGACAGCTTCATCTGGCCGACGAAGGGTCACCTCGAGCGTGCCAGTCTGGAGCTGGGAACGGCCCCCGGAGACCTCGAGTACTGGAAGTATTCCTATACCCACCAGTATTTCTATCCGTACTCGCGCAGCCTCACCTTCGTGCTCAGTGGGGAGCTCGACGCTGGTGACGGGTATGGTGGGAGGCCCCTGCCGTTTTTCAAGAACTACTACTCGGGCGGCATCGGCAGCGTACGCGGATTCCGGACTGCGTCCCTGGGCCCGCGCGACATAGACGGCAGCTTCCTCGGCGGCAACCGCAAGGTCAACGTATCCACGGAGCTGTTGTTTCCCGTGCCGGGCAGCGGTCTTGACCGGTCGATGCGGCTCGGAGCGTTCGTCGACGCCGGCCAGGTTTACGGATTGACCGACAGACTCGACCTTTCGCAACTGCGTGCCTCATGGGGAATGAGCTTTGCCTGGAACTCACCGGTCGGACCGATGAAGATCAGCGTCGCGAAACCGCTGAACGAGAAGCCTGGAGACAATATCCAGCATATCCAGTTTACGCTTGGCACCGTATTCTGACGGCCCGGTATAATCCTTTTTTAAAGGCGGGCCTCATGGCAGGTTCGAGAAGGAATTCCCTCGTCCGTTGGACTTTCGCGGCAGCGCTCGGGGCCGTCGGCCCGGCTCTGGCCCAGTCGAGCATCGGGTTTGTCAGCCTGGAGCGGATCCTGCGCGAAGCGCCCGCGGCCCAGCGGGCCCAGAAGAAACTGGAGCAGGAATTTTCCCAGCGCGGGCAGGAGCTCTCCAGGTTGGCGGAGCAGCTGAAGAAGATGCAAGAGAACCTGGAGAAGAATGCCGTGACGATGTCGGAGTCCGAACGGCAGAAGCGCGAACGCGAGTTCGGTGACATCAACCGGGACTTTCAGCGCAGGCAGCGGGAATTCAACGAGGATCTGGGCCATCGGCGCAAGGAGGAATTCGAAGGGGTGCTCGAACGCGCCAACCGGGCCGTGAGGCAGATCGCCGAGGCCGAAAAACTCGATGTCGTGCTTCAGAACGAACAAGTCGTATGGGCGAGCACCCGCATCGACATTACCGACAAGGTGATCAAGGCGCTGGACGAACCTCGCGCGGGCAGGTAATTTGGCCGAGCCCCACCCGTGACGCAATCCATTTCGCGTACTTATCGGCTTGGTGAAATCGTTGCCAGGCTCGGCGGGGAGCTGATAGGCGATCCCGATGCCGAGATTTTGCGAATCGCCACGCTCGAGAGCGCCCGCCCGGGGGACCTTTGCTTCCTTTCGCACGCCCGGTACCGCGTGCACCTGCGCGACACCCGTGCCTCGGCCGTGATTTTGGCGCGTGAGGAGCGGGACGCGACGGCCTTGCCGAGGATCCTTTGCGACGACCCCTATGTCTATTACGCACGGGCCGCGCAGCTGTTCGGGTCCGAGAGCCGCCCCGCTCCGGGAATCCACGCGCGTGCCGTGGTCGAAGAGGAAGCCGAGATCCCGGCATCCGCCACGGTGGGACCGGGCTGCCATATCGGTCGTGCGGCGCGGTTGGGAGAGCGCGTCGTGATCGATGCCAATTGCACGATCGGCGAAGACGCGTGGATCGGCGAGGACAGCCGCCTGGGTCCTTCGGTCACGGTCTATCCCCGCTGCGTCATCGGCAAGCGCGCCTTGATTCATGCCGGCGTGGTAATCGGGGCCGACGGGTTCGGCATGGCGAGCGATGCGGGACGCTGGATCAAGATTCCGCAGACGGGGCGCGCGTTCATAGGTGACGATGTCGAGATCGGCGCCAACACGACGATCGACCGCGGCGCGCTCGACGACACGGTGATCGAGGAGGGCGTCAAGCTCGACAACCAGATCCAGATCGGCCATAACGTACGCATCGGCGCCCACACTGTGATGGCCGGCTGTGCAGCCGTCGCAGGCAGCACGCGTATCGGCCGGCACTGCGCCATCGGCGGTGCAGCGCGCATCATCGGACATTTGACGATTGCCGATCACGTGACGATCTCCGCCGCGGCCGTGGTGACGAAATCCATCACGCGCGCAGGCACCTATACCGGCGCGTTGCCCTCGGCGCCCAGCCGCGAATGGGCGAAAACAGTGGCGCACCTGCGCAGCCTCGACCGGTTGGTCAAGCGAATCCGCGAGCTGGAAAAGCGACTCCCAGTTAAAAGAAAGAGGTAAGCGATGGACATCCGAGAGATCCTGGAGTACTTGCCTCACCGCTATCCCATGCTTCTCGTGGACCGCGTGCTCGAATGCGAGCCGGGCAAACGCCTCCTCGCGCTCAAGAACGTCACGATAAACGAGCCTTTCTTCACGGGGCATTTCCCGCACTATCCGGTGATGCCGGGCGTCATGATCATCGAGGCACTTGCGCAGGCGGCCGCTGTATTGTCGTTCCGCACGATGAATACAAAACCGGACGACAAGTCGGTCTACTACTTCGCGGGGATCGACGAGGCGCGGTTCAAGCGCCCGGTGGTTCCCGGCGACCAGCTCCTGCTCGAGGTCGCGGTGGAGCGCAGCGCCCGGGGGCTCTGGAAATACAAGGCGCAGGCGCGGGTCGGCGAAGCCCTTGCCGCCGAAGCAAAGATCCTGTGCACGCTGCGCCCCATATGATTCACCCGACGGCCATCGTCCATTCCGGAGCGAAGCTCGCCCCGGGAGTATCGGTGGGACCTTATTCGATCATCGGCGAGCACGTCGAGATTGGGGAGGGGACCACGATCGGGCCGCACGTGCTGATCGAGGGCAGAACTCGCATAGGAGCTCAAAATCGGATTTTCGGATTCAGCTCGCTCGGCGGACCGCCCCAGGACAAGAAGTACGCGGGCGAAGCGACCGCGCTCGAGATCGGCGACCGCAACACCATCCGCGAATACTGCACTTTCAGCTGCGGCACCGTGCAGGACACGGGCGTCACCCGCGTCGGCAGCGACAACTGGATCATGGCCTACGTGCATATCGCGCACGATTGCCAGGTCGGCGACCACGCGATCTTCGCCAATGTGGCGACCCTTGCCGGTCACGTCCAGGTCGGGGACTATGCGGTGCTGGGCGGGTTTACCGGGGCCCATCAGTTCGTCTCGATCGGCGCGCACTCGATCACCGGGGTCGCGACCGTCCTGCTGCAGGACCTGCCCCCGTACGTCATGGCGGCGGGAAATACGGCGAAGCCGTTCGGAATCAACAGCGAAGGGCTGAAGCGGCGCGGCTTCGCCCCGGCAAAAATCACGGCGATCAAACGCGCCTACAAGACCCTCTACAGGTCCGGTCTCGCGCTCGCGGAGGCGCGGCGCAAGATTGCGGGCCAGGCCGCGAAGTCGCCTGAGCTCCGGGTGCTCGTCGAGTTCCTCGAGCGCTCGCGGCGGGGAATCATTCGCTAGCCGCGATGGAAAGCAATCCCATCGTCGTGGGCATGGTAGCGGGGGAGGCTTCGGGAGACTTTCTCGGGGCTCATCTCATCGCCGCGTTGCGCGAGCGCGTTCCCGGACTGAAGTTCGTCGGCATCGGCGGCCCGAAGATGGAGGCCGAGGGCCTCGATTCCTGGTTCCCAATGGAGAATCTGGCGGTGCGCGGCTACGTCGAGGTGCTGCGGCATTTTCTGGAGCTCCACGCGATCCGTCGAAAGCTCAGGCGGCGGTTGATCGCTGCGAAGCCGAGGGTTTTCATCGGCATCGACGCTCCCGATTTCAATCTGGGGCTCGAGCGCAAGCTGAAGCGGGCGGGCATTCCGGCGGTCCACTACGTGAGCCCGTCGCTTTGGGCCTGGCGCGGCGGGCGCATGTCCGCGATCGCGCGGTCGGTGGACAAGATGCTCGTGCTGTTTCCGTTCGAGGAGCCGCTGTACCGCGCCGCGGGAGTGCCGGTGGCCTATGTCGGGCACCCTCTGGCGGATGCGACCTCCGATGAGGACGGATCCGCCGCGGCAAGGGAACAACTTCGGCTGCCTGCGACGCGGAAGGTCGTGGCCCTGATGCCGGGGAGCCGCCAGTCGGAAGTGCGCTACATGGCCTCGAGCCTCATACAAACCGCGAAGTTGATCGCCGCGCGGCAACCGGCGGTGCATTTTCTGGTGCCGCTCGTAACCCGCGAAACGCGCACGATTTTCGAGGAGGCGATTTACGAAGCCGGCGCGGGGGAGCTGCCGCTCACCGTGCTGTTCGGCCATGCGCGCGACGCGATCGCAGCGTGCGACGTCGCGCTCGTGGCGAGCGGGACCGCGACGCTGGAGGCGGCGCTCGCCCGAAAGCCGATGGTGATCACCTATAAGATGGCCCAGCTCACGTACGGCATGATGTCGAAGATGGGAACCCTGCCGTGGGTGGGCCTGCCCAACATCATCGCCGGAGAATTTCTCGTACCGGAGATCCTCCAGCACGAGGCGACGCCCGAGAACCTCGCCCAGGCGGTGCTGAACTCGCTCAACGATCCCGTCGTCAACCGCAGGCTTCCGGAGCGGCTCGACCAGATACGGCGGCTCCTGCGCAGGGACACCGCGGCCCGTGCCACGGAGGCGCTCCTGCCGTGGCTCAAGTCCGCCTGATCTGCGGCGTCGACGAAGCCGGTCGCGGGCCTCTCGCCGGACCTGTCTGCGCCGCCGCAGTGGTGTTCGATCCGGCGCGGCGGGCGCCGGCCGGGATCGCCGACTCGAAGGTCCTGAGCGCACGCGAGCGCGAGCGGCTCGCCGGCATCATCAAGAAGAAAGCGCTCGCCTGGTCCGTCGCCTGGGCGAGCGTCGAGGAAATCGACAGCCTGAACATCTTGCAGGCGAGCCTCCTCGCCATGCGGCGCGCGGTGGAATCGCTTTCCGTCTCGCCCCACGAGGTGTTGTTCGACGGCCCGCATTGCCCGTTGCTTGCTCTCCCGGTCCGGGCGATCGTCGATGGCGACGCGAAGGTGAGGGTGATCGCGGCGGCATCCATCCTGGCCAAGACCGCGCGCGATGCCGAGATGTGCCGGCTCCACGGGCAGTTCCCGCAATACGGCTTCGACGCACACAAGGGGTATCCCACGCCGAAGCACCTGAGCGCGTTGCGCCGGTACGGCGTATGCGAAGTCTATCGCCGCAGCTTCGCCCCGGTCCGCGAAGTCCTGGAGCGCGAAGACCGAGGGCGCGGGGCGAACTCCCCGAGCAGCCTTCGCAGTCCTTCCCGCTCCGCGGCCGGGCGAAACAGCGGCCGGCGGGCCGCCGTAAGGCGCTTCAGGCGCGCGTAGTAAGCGGGATCAAGGGCCGCGCGACGCATCTGGCGGGCGAGCGAGCGCTCGTCGGCGAGCCGGTAGTAGCCGGGGTAGCCGGGGCCCAGCATGCCGACGTTCCCGGAGACCCGGGATGCGATCACCGGAACGCCCGCCGCGGCGGCTTCGCAGACGACGTTGGCGCCGCCTTCCATCCGCGAGCTGAGCACCAGCGCGTGGCTGCGCGAGAGCCAGCGCAGCGCGGCCCAGTGCGGCACGTTCCCGAGCCAGCGATAGCGCGGATCGGCGCGCGCCAGACGCCGCGCGCTGCGCGCTATCCCAGGCGAGAGCGCCTCCCCGAGATGTACGATCTCGAGCTCGGGCAGGTCGCGCAAGTGGGCGAGGGCGAGCGCGGCGCGGAAAGGGTCTTTCTCTTCCCGTAGATGTCCGATCACCGCCAGGCGAAAACGGCGCGAAGGCGGTTCACGGGAGGCGTGGACTTCGGCTGACTGATAAATCACGCGGGTCTTGCCTCTAAGCCGTGCCGGAAGCTCGAGCCTCCCCATGTCCTGCAGCACGACCAGGCGGTCGGCGAGCGTCAGCGAAGCCCGCGCGTCCCGATCCGTGCGGATATCCCGATACAGATCGGTGCCAGTCAGCACCACGACCAAAGGCGAGTCGGGAAACCGTTCACGAAATTGGACAATCGAGGCGTGGCTGCGTCGCGCGTGCAGCGCGATCATCGCGTCGGCCGCTCCGCCGTCCCAGCGAATCGAAACGCGGACCCGGTGGCCGAGCGAGCGCAGCATCGCCGCCCAGCGCGTTGCAGTGTGCCGGTTGCCGCTTCGCGAGCGCGCCCCGGCGGGAGTGATGAGCGCGATTTTCATGCTATGTTTGATCTCTCCTATGATTTCTGAATCTCTGTCGCAGCAATTGCGCGATGCCAGGCAGCACACCCGGCTCCTCACTTGCGATCTCGAAGGTCCCCGATTGTTCGGTCCAAAGCTGGCGATCGTCAACCCGGTGCTGTGGGAGCTGGGGCACGTCGCCTGGTTCCAGGAGCTCTGGTGCCTCAGATTGCGCTCCGACGAATCGCTCTCGGAGAGCGCCTTGGACGGCGCCGATGCGCTCTACGATTCCGCGAAGGTCGCGCACGACACGCGCTGGGAGCTGCCGCTGCCGGACGTTTCGGCCACGCTCAAGTATCAGGATCGGGTTCTCGATCGCGTGCTGGCGCGGCTCGAACGCGAGCCCGGCAACGAATGGTTTCTCTATTTCGCGCAATTGGCGCTCTTCCACGAGGACATGCACGCGGAAGCGTTTCACTATACACGGCAGACGCTCGGCTACGCGGACCCGCTGCCGCGAGACAACGCAGGGAAGGGCGCCCTGGACGGAGACGTCGAGCTGCCCGGGGGAGAGTTTCTCCTCGGCGCGGCGCGAAACTCCGGATTTCATTTCGACAACGAAAAG
>Ga0209647_1000548_pt1 | contig 35297 bp, 32 predicted proteins | sample GraSoi_2013_60cm_FD_185827 | JGI IMG/M metagenome (GOLD analysis project Ga0209647, IMG submission 185827) | Grasslands soil microbial communities from the Angelo Coastal Reserve, California, USA - Sample 9_17_2013_60cm (SPAdes) (version 2) | ecosystem: Environmental > Terrestrial > Soil >... | reverse complement strand
CCCCCGCCGATCAGCCCGAGCTGCGGGCTCGACGGCTCGGCCTGGGTCCGCTTGGGAATGCGGCCGGCAAGCCGCGCGTCGCGCCCGGCGATCACGGCGGCGCGCATCGCCGCTGCCATCCGCCGCGGATCATGCGCCTTGGCGACGGCGGTATTGAGCAGCACGCCGTCGCAGCCCAGTTCCATCGCTTGCACCGCGTCCGAGGCGGTGCCGATGCCGGCATCGAGGATCACCGGTACCGGGCTCGTCACGCAGATGCGCTCGATGGCATAGGTGTTAATAATGCCGAGCCCACTGCCGATCGGCGAGCCCAGCGGCATGACCGCCGCCGCCCCGGCATCGGCGAGCTTGCGGCAGCTCACCGGGTCGTCGTTGCAGTAAGGCAGCACGATGAATCCGTCCTTGACCAGCTCCTCGGTGGCGCGCAGCAGCTGCTCGACATCGGGATAGAGCGTCTCGCGATCACCGATGAGCTCCAGCTTGACCCAGTTGGTCTGCAACGCCTCACGCGCCAGCTGCGCCGTCATCACCGCGTCGCGCACCGTGGCGCAGCCGGCAGTATTGGGCAGCAGCGCGTAGCGCCCGCCGACGAGATCGACCACGCTCTCGGCGTAGCCCTCGAGGCTGATGCGGCGGATGGACACCGTTGCCATCGCCGGTTCCGCCGCGGCGAGCGAGTCGAGCATGACCTGCTGGTTTGGATAACCGCCGGTGCCGAGCAGCAGGCGCGAGGCAAAGCGGCGGCCAGCGATGACCAGCGCATCGGCAGCGTCGGCGGCGGCGATGTGCGTCATGGCCGCCTCACCCGCCGCCGAAGGGGCGGACGATCTCGACCTGGTCGCCGGCGGCGAGCGGAAGCGTGGGCCAGGTGCGAGACGGTGCCACGATCCCATTCACCGCGACGGCGACGCCGCGGCTCCCTTCGATGCCGCGCGCGCGCAGCAGCTCGGCGACATTGGCCGCGGTCAGCGCTTCCTCGCGGCCGTTGACCCGGATGCTTGCGCTCATGCCTCCTCCTTTGCCGGCGCGGCAAAGCGATCGATGGCAAACGGCCGGATCGTCTCGTCGACTTCGCCGCTGAGGATGAACCGACTCACCGCGTCCGCCGTCACCGGCGTCAGCAGGATGCCGTTGCGATGATGCCCTGTCGCCAGGATCAGGTCCTCGACGCCGCTCGGACCCAGCACGGGCGCGTCGTCGCGCGAGCCCGGGCGGAACCCGACCCACATCTCGTCGATCGGCAATTCCTCTATCCCCGGCATGGCGCGCCACGCGCCTTCGAGCAGCGAAAACACGCCGCCCGCCGTGAGCGATGCGTCGAAGCCGCGCTCCTCGACGGTGCCGCCGATGATCAGGCGGCCGTCGCGACGCGGCACGAGATAGACCGTGGGCGTCCACAGCACGTGCCGCAGCAAAGGCGCGTCCGCCGCCATACACAGCGCCAGCATCTGCCCCTTCACCGGCCGGACCGGCGGCCGCGCGCTGGGCGGAATTCCCGCCACCGCCGTCGACCATGCGCCCGCCGCGAGCACCACCCGGTCGGCGGCATGGCGCCGCTCGCCGACGCGGACCGCCGTCACCCGCCCCCCGGCGATGTCGACGGCGCCCACCGGGCTGTGCTCGTGGAGCCGCCCGCCCGCGGCCAGGAAGGCGCGGCGCAACGCCACGACCAGGGCGCGATTGTCGACCTGGTGGTCGTACGGGCTCAGCAGGGCAGCCGCCAGCGCCGGGTGAAGGTGGGGCTCGCGACGGCGCGCCTCGACGCCGCTCAGCCACTCGAGCGGGACCCCCAGCTTGCGTTGATAGTCATAGTGGAAGCGTAGCCGCGCAGCGTCATCGCGGGTGAGCGCCACGGCCAGCGTCCCCTCGTCGCGGTAGCCGACGGAGATGCCGGAGGCCGTCTCGAGTTCGGCCGCGAAGCCCGGCCAGAGCTGCTGGCTGCGTCGGTTGAGCCCGTAGAGCTGCGCCTCGCCCGGCTCGGCCTCGATCCCGGCCGCCAGCATCCCCGCGGCGGCCCAGCTTGCGCCGTGCCCCGCCTCGCCGCGCTCGAAGATGTCGACGGCGCAACCGGCGGCGGCCAGCCGCCAGCCGATGGCGAGGCCGATCGCACCGGCGCCGATGACGGCGACGGTCGGACGAGGACCGGAAATGGCGTATGACGGGTCGCGGATCGCGGGCTCCCTTCGCTGGCATGACCCAGACAGGTTCCGTGGGTATGATCTCAGCCGGCCGAATGAGCCGGCACCCCAGCCGTAGGCTCAAATGTGAGCCCCGGACCGCCTCCTGACAAGTGGTTTGTGGTGAGATCCGCGCGTGGGGGAGGCGCGCTCTAGGCCGGCCCCGGCGCGTGCCGCCGGACGACGACCGTCGGCACTTGCTCGGTATCGTGGATGCGCCGCGCCGCTGCCTCGGCGGCGGCGGCGTTGGCATAGCTGCCGCCGCGCACCGTGTAAAGCTGTCGGCCCGCTGCATCCTGGTGCGCCACCACGCTCACATCGTGCCCCTTCTGGTTGAGGCGATCGGCCAGCTTGCGGGCATTGGCCTCGACCGAGAACGCCCCGAACTGCAGGACGAACCCACCGGCCGCCGCGGCCGGCTTTGGCTTTGCGCCCGCCTTGAGGGCAACGGGAGGCGACGCGGGTGCCGGTGCAGCCGGGGCCTGCTGCGCGGTATCGGGACTATCCGTCTTGGGCTTCGCCGGCTCTTGCGCGGCGCTCGTCGCAGGAGCTGCATGCGCGTCGCCGGCGGTCGTGGGGGTCGGCGCCGGCGGCGCCGGCATGTCGCCAGCCGCCGCGGGGGCGGGCGCCGCTTCCAAGCGCAACGGCTGAGGCGTGGCATCGGCCGGCGGCTCGGGTGCATCGGGCCGGGTGAGCTTCATCGGCGGACCGGACGCGTCGGGCGGCGCAGCGTCGCTCGCGGCTGCATCGGCAGGTGCGGCGGCGTTCGCCGGGACGGGCGCGGGCGGAGGCGTCTCCTTGTCGTCGGCCATGGTCGGCGTTGTGGCGGCGGGCGCTGGCACGGCGTCGTTGTCGGCCGTGGGCGGAGCCGTCTCCTCTGCCTTCGCCGCTGGCGCCGGCCGCTCTGTCGGATTGCCGTGAACCTGGCCACCAATGATGGCCGCGGTGCGCGCCTTGTCGCCCATGCTGCGCAGCATCGCGTAATAAGCGAGATTGTTGCGCACCGACGCCTCGTCGAGCGTGGTGCGCGCGATGGCGGCTGCCTTCTTGTCGTCGCCGGCGAGGCCATAGACCAGCGCCAGGTTCAGACGGTAGCGCGGCGGCGCGCCGATATCCTCAGCGATCTCGGCAAGCGTCGATGCCGCGGCGCCATAGTCGCCGGAGAGGGCGAGAGAGAGGGCGTAATTGTTGCGCAGGCCGGCGCTCTTGGGCGCGAGGCGCAAGCCGTCGAGATAGGCTGCCTGCGCGAGGTCGTGGCGGCCCATGAGATCGCGCGCCACGCCGAGGGCGCTATAAAGGCGCGCATCGTCGTGATCTTGCGCGAGCGCCTTCTCCAGCTGAAGCACCGCCGGCTCCGGCTGCCCGAGCGAAAGAAGCACGATCGCCATCCCGCGCCGCAAGTCGGGGTCGTTTGGCGCGAGTTCAAGGGCGCCACGATAGGCCTGCGCCGCCTCGGTATAGGACTTGAGCTGTATCAGGGTAGAGCCGAGCCGCGCCAGCGGCTTTGGATCGGCCGGGCTCATCTCATGGACACGGCGATAGAGGCCCACGGCCGTTGCCAGATCGCCGCCCGCGCGCGTCTCGTCGGCAACGCGCATGAGCGTTGTCGCACCCTGGCCCGGCGCATGCACGTCGCCGGCCCCCGGCGCCTGGCAAGCCGCCAGGAGCAGTGACACGACAAGGCCGATCGATGCGGCACGCACCACCCGATGCCAGCATTGCCGTTGCTGGTGCTGGGGGAGGTGCGAAAGCTGAAGCATAATTACGTCCCCGAAACAGCCGTGACCATAGAATGCTCGGGATTTATTTACGAAAAATGAAGGTCGAGGTTGAGTTATTGGCGGACGACGGGGCTGCGGCTAAAGCGAGCTGGCGAGGAGATTGACCGACAGCGCCAGGATCACGGTATTGAAAAAGAACGATAGGACGCCGTGGACAAGGGTCATCCGTCGCATCGTACGCGACGTCACCTGGACGTCCGACACCTGACACGTCATGCCCACCACGAAGGAGAAATAGAGGAAATCCCAATAGTCGGGTTGCTCGACGCCGGGAAAGGCGAGACCACCCTGGTCGTCATCTCCTGGAGCAGGTCCGTCGCCGTAATAGTGATGGGCATAGTGCAACGCGAACACTGTGTGGGTCACTGTCCAGGACGCGACCACGGTCAAGCCGGCGAGAGTGAGGCGTGCACCAAGAGCCGCCGCGGTCTCATGGCCCTCCCGCTGCAAAGCGAAACCCAGCGCGACCAAGCTTGCCGCGGCCGCGGCAACGATGATCGCGAGAACGACCCACCGGCGCGGATCGACCAGTCTCGCCCGCTGCCGCACGCGCTGGGGCGACGCCCCCGCAATGATGTACGCAGTGATGCCCAGGAACAGGACCACGCCGACCACCCAGCCGGAAGCGAGGCGGATCGACAGGCGCACCGTGTCGGGCAACATGGCGACGGCGATGGCGCCGGCGGCGGCGCACAGCAGCACGCGAACGCTGGCGGCGACGAGATCGCGGGGCACGACGATCGATCGGCGCCCCGACAAGATCGCCGGCCGCTTCAACCCGGGGCGCCGTCGTCGCGCGAACGGTATTCGATCGCGGAGACCGCGCCTGAGCGCAGCCTGGTCATGCGCTCGAGGCCGCAAGCGTGGTCATTGGCGCACCCATCACGTCGTCGAGATGCAGTCGGCATCGACGCCATGGGCACCGGCAGTTCCGCGCGCGAGGCCTTTTGCCCGTCGGTCACATCTCCCTCGAATGACGCCGAAACGGCACAGCGGCGTCGCGGCGGCGCAAGCTTAACAGCTGGAGCGCGCGGGACAAGAAGGTTGCACGGCGGAGGACCTATTCGCCTGACAGCCAGTCCGGCCGCGTCCGATAGTGTGCTGCTGCGTCATGGAAATGTGCTTGGCGCACAGCGCTTCGAGCCGGTCTCGCGGCGCTACCGTCTTGTCTCGCAGCGCGGCCGAGAAGCGCTCGATCGCCGCCGCCGATGAGCCATGGTTGTTGGAAATGTCGGCGCGGCTGCTAAGTAAGTTGATGGCTTGAGACTCGGTTGCCTCGTTCCTTGAAGCAGATGTCAGCGGATTGCCGCCCTCCTCGGGCGGCGATAGTCCGGAGTTACCGGGTTGACCCGGACCGCCGGCTGGCGGGGCCGACGCCCTGAAGCCATCAGCTCCATCCGACGGATGGAGCTGATGCGGCCCCACGCCGGGCATGCCTTACCGAATCCGACGGGATGGAACCTCAAGGAGCTCCTCGAGGAGTTGCGCCGACTCGCCGGGGTCGTGTTCGTCGTGCTGCAGCGGCGGCGCGGTGGTCGCCTCGACATGGCCATGTCCCGCCGCGTTGGCGATTTCCTCGAACGCGTACGCCATGCCCACGAGCTTGTCATCGTCCCAGGCACGTCCCAACAGCTGGATGTTGATCGGCTGTCCGTCGTCGTTGTAGCCCACCGGGAAGACGACGGTCGGAATGCCGTTTGACGCGCTCGGCGTGTCCCTGCGGCCAAAGCTCGCCAGGCTGCCGCCGCCGTCGTTGAGGCTGATGTCGCTCAGGAGACCGGGATAGACGACGGCGTCAACGCCCTTTCCGTCGGCGCCCGCCGTATCCATCCACGTCTTCGCCGTTGCCTGGCGCCCCCTTAGATAGTCTCGCCACTCTTGGATCTGGGCGGCGGTCAACGGCGCAGAGGGCGCGGCCGAGCAGGTGCTCGCGTCGGCCCGGACATACGCGACCTTCTTCTGGGAGCAGTTCACGTCGACCGGCGTGAGGATCGAGAAGCCCTCTGTCGCCAGCTCGGGATGACTGCCGATGTACAGCCACCAGCCCTCAGAGACTCTGTCGGTGGTCGGCGCGGTCGGCGCCGGCGGCGTGTCGGTGCCGCCGACCGTCACGCCCATCGGGACGATGGTTGCGCCGGCGTCCACGAAATACTGGAGCGCTGCCATTTCGGCGTTGACGGTGTTCGTCGTCCCGAACGGGTCGACCCATGTCGACGCGATGAAGCCGATCCGCTTGCCCTTGAGCGCGTGCGGGTCCAGCACGGAACGCCAGTCCGCGGGAGTATGCCGGCCGGGTGCCGAGGTTTCCGGATCCGCGGGATCGACCGCCACGACGACATTGAGGATGTCGGCCAGATCCGGAACCGAGCGTGCCATCGCGCCGCCGAAGTCTGTCAGGTATGTCAGCGGCATGACGCCGGTGCCGCTCTCGAGGCCGTTGGTGCCACGCAGCGTCACGAGGCTCGCGGCGCTCGAGGGGCCGTACAGCGAGTCACCGGTCTGCGATCCCATTGCTCCGGCCGCCAGACTGGCCGCCAACGCGCTCGCCGGGCCGCCGCTCGACGCGATCGGCGACTTCGACGGATTGAACACGTTCCACACCTGTCCAAACGCGTCGTTCGAGTAGTTGCCGCTGGTGGCGTATTCTTCCAGAGCGGCCTTGCCGATGATGACGGCGCCCGCCGCGCGGAGCTTCGCGATCTGGAACGCGTCGTGTGCGGGGCGGAATCCCGCGAATGTCATGCTGCCGTTCGTGGTCGCCATGTCGAACGTGTCGAACAGGTTCTTGACCGCGATGGGAATGCCCAGCAGCGCCCCCGTCGCGCCCCTCTTGCGGGCGACGTCTGCGGCCCGTGCCTGTTCAATCGCGTTGGTCGCGACGATTTCGTACGAGTGGAAGCCAAATTGCCCCGTGTCGTAGACCGCGATCCGGTCGAGATACGCCTGCGTGATCTCCTCCGAGGTCGTGACGCCCGACATCATGTCGGTGCGCAACTGGGCGATCGTCTTCCCGACCACCTCATAGCTCACCCCGGTCCTCGCCCTCTTTTCCGGCGGCACCGGCGCTTGGACAACCTTGAGCGACTTCCGGTTCCGGGAGGTCGGCGTGCAGGCGGCGTAGTCGAAGCCGTGAGCCGTCAGCGCGGCGACATCGAAGTTGTCGATCGAGCAAATCTCCGCCAGCGTCAGGTCGCTGATCTCCGGCGCGGCGGCAAGCTCGGTCGCGGCGGCTTCGACCGCCGCTTGCGCGCCGGCGGACGACGCGGCGTTGACCATCTGGCCGAGGACGACGAAATGCAGGAGCGATCGGGTGGTGCCCGGCTGGAGAGTTATCGTGTTCACGTAGCCTTGGAAGTTCCCCTCGTGGCCAACATACGAGAGCGGGTTGTTGAAGGTGTCGACCAGCCAATTGCCCGCGAAGGTCATGGCGCCGCTGAAGGGCTTGGCCGGCGTGGTCAGCGTTCCGATGACCGTCACCTGCGGGCCGCCGACCAGCGTCGTGCCCGCGAGCGGCGTGGCGACTTCCACCCACGCGTCGGCCGCGGTGACGACCGCGTCGCCGTCCGACGTGTTGACGATCGCGCTCGACCTGCTCCCCGACGCGCCTATGCCCGACTGTCCGCCGAAGGCGACTTTGATCGTCAGTGGTGAATTCGTCGTATTGGTGAAGCTGTCCAGCCAGCGGCCCCAGTTCGCGCCGTTGTTGATGTAGACGGAGCGGGAGATCCTGACACCGCCGAGGTCGATCGACTGCGTCGTCGCGAAGCGATTGACTCCATCGAACGTCAAGCCAAAGCCGCGCATGAGCTCACCATTGAAGCGCAGCTCATGTTCGAAGCGCCGCTCATCTTCATTGAAGCGCCGCTCATGTTCCGTCTGCACGAGGACCTTGATTCCGCCGAAGCCGTTGATCGATGTGCTGAAGCCCGGCGTCTTTCCCGGTCCGACCTGCGTGGCGCGGATGCTTCCCGTGTCCACGCCCGGCAGCGCGGCGTCCTGGATGCCCCACCAGGTGCCGTTGGCGTCGTCGACGTAGTTGAATGCGCGGGCCGGCCCGGCGAGCGTCAGACCAAGGAGCGAGAGAGCAATTAACAAGCAGCGAACGTTGATGAGTGGCTTCAGAACACGCCGTGGTCCGACCATAATCACCTCTTCACATGTTAGAGCGCACCGGCGCTCAGGTTTCATCGACAAAGAGCTTCGTGACGCAAAACCTATGCCACCCTTGCGCGAGGGCGGACGATGATCGAGCGCGCCGATCGCAAAATCATGCGCTGCGAGGCTCGCCGGCGCCGCGATTTTGGCCAAAGCCCAAGCGCGGCAAGAGCACCTGGGCTGGGCCACGCCCGTCCTTGTTCTCCAGCCCCGTGTCGGAGTGCCGACCACCGCGCACGCACCGATGTCGCGACGCGCTTCGCCATCGCGGCGGGAAAAGTGGCCATCTCTCGGTTATTCGTGAGGCAAGCTGCCGAGACTTTGTGCGGTCCAGCTGACGGCGAGTAGCCCCGAATATTCGGCGATAGGACTTGAACCCCAGGGACCTTTTTGGCCGGCGCCACCGTGGGCGGGACGTTCCAGATCGAGAAGGTGAGGGCTCGCGACTATGGTGGCGACCGGTCGGCACGTAGCAAAAGGAAACTGAGATGACGGTGATGACGAGAAACTTGCTTGCGTCGATCGGTAAGCTCGGCGAGCCGCCGACCGCGGCGCAGCATTGATGCATCTGGCGGGCCTTCGCCACGGCGTGTTCGTCGTGCATCTGAATCCAGAGATGCGCCGAGCGCGGCTTGGTACTCGACGCTTGGCGTGGGATCGTCCCGTATCAGGACGCGCGGCTCTTCCGGGACACCTGTTTCGCATGCGTGCTGTCTAGGATTGGGGGGTGCCTCTCGCTCTCACCGGTCCCGCGCCATAGTGAGAGAGCCGGCCCAGATGAGAGTCGGGGGTGATAGTAGGCCGCGCCCTCGCCGGCACGATTGTGGGTAGGCGCGCCGCGCCCCCTCACAACACGCTGATATTACGCGAAAATTGTGCGTAAAGTGGCGGAGGACCTATCCGCCGGTGCGACGCGTGGCAAGCATGCAGTCCTTGGTTCCGGCGATCAACTCGCCGACCAGCGCGAGCAGCCGGTCCACCCGGAAGGGCTTCAGCAGATAGCGATGCCCACTTGCCTTCACCGCATCGAAATAGCGGGCGTTGCCGGTCACCAGGATGACGCCGCATCCGGTCGCGCCCGCCAGCTTCGCCAGGGCGAACCCATCATCCGCGCCGGACAGGGTCACGTCAATCAGCGCGACGTCGAAGCGGTCCTTCGCCAAGGCGGCGCGCATTTGCTCGCCGCTGGCGACAATGACGATGTGATAGCCTTCGTCGTCGAGCAACGCGTGCAAGAAATCGCGGATGCCATCGTTGTCCTCCACCACCAAGATCTTGCAAATGCGCGTTATGCTTTGCCGCTCTGTCTGGAACTGAACACGGGCTGGTGCCGTTCACGCCGGTTATACCGCGCTCGGGCTGCCAATGCACGTCCAACGGCGCGGGAAAATTCCAAGTAGATCCACGATTTCCCGCGTAAATCGGAAGTTGTGCAGAACGCGCAGGCGCTCACGCGCGACGCGTCATGGCCGCGGCGCGGCGCCAGCCCGCTTCGCCGAGCGCGCGCGCGCGAGCCCCCGACTCCCGCGCGCGCAGATTGGCGGCAGTGCCTTCGACGACGCGCCCCATGATGCCCTGGAGAATGGCGGCGAGACGAAACATGTTATACGCCATATAGAAGTCCCAATGCGCAATGGCCTCGCGCCCGGTGCGTCGACAATAGAGGGAGCGGTAGTCCTCTTTGCCGGGAATGCCGAGCGCGGCGAGATCCTTGCCGCCGAGGCCGCGATAGGCCTCGGGCCCGAGCTCCCAGGTCATCATGTGGTAGGAGAAATCGGCGAGCGGGTTACCGAGCGTCGAGAGCTCCCAATCGAGCACGGCGAGGACGCGCGGCTCGCTCGGATGGAAGATCATGTTGTCGAGCCGGTAGTCACCATGGACGATCGAGGTCTCGTCGTCGGGCGGCAGGTGCTGCGGCAACCATTCGATGAGCCGGTCCATCGCCTCGATCTTTTCGGTCTCCGACGCGCGGTACTGCTTGGTCCAGCGGTCGATCTGGCGCTTGAAGTAGTTTCCAGGCCGGCCGAAATCGCTCAGCCCCAATGCGGCGTAATCGACCTTGTGGAGCGACGCGATGACGGCGTTCATCGCCTCGTAGACCGACCGGCGCTGCGCCGGCACGAGGTCGGGCAGCGTCGGATCCCAGAAGATGCGGCCGTCGACGTAATCCATGATATAGAAAGCGGTGCCGACGATGGTCTCGTCGAGGCAGAGCGCGTAGCTGCGGGCCACCGGCACGTCGGTGTTGCGCAGTGCGGTGATGACGCGGTACTCGCGATCCACAGCGTGCGCGGAAGGCAGCAGCTTGCCGGGTGGCTTGCGACGCAGCACGTAGCGCCGGCCGCCGGCGCTCAGCCGGAAGGTCGGATTGGACTGCCCGCCGCGGAACTGCTCGATCTCGAGGGGGCCACGGAAATCGTCGACATGCTCGCGCATCCAGCGGACGAGGGGCGCGGTATCGAAACGGTGGCGCTCGGTGACCGGCATGGTGCCGGTGAATTCGTCGGTTTCGTTCATCGCTCGCGCCCGCTGCCCCCGCTTGTTTGTCCCATTGAAATCGCCGCGGCCTCGCTTGGCAAAGCTATTTTCGCCTGCGATGCTCGTCGCTGCGGCACCCTCCCCCGCACGAGGCTTATGGGCGATGGCATCATGCGCGGACAAGACCCTTTCGGTCGCCATTGGCGGGTTGGGCGCCATCGGCTTCCCGGTCGCCCGGCGGCTTGCCCAGGGCTTGCCCGGCTTCCGGTTGGCGGCTGTCGCCGCGCGCGACCCTGCGCGTGCCGAGGCGCGGCTCGCCGCTGCCGGCATCGCCGTCCCAGTCGTGCCGCTGGCTGAGCTCGCCCGCCGCGCCGACATCATCGTCGAATGCCTGCCGGCGGGACAGTTCCGCGCTATCGCCGAGCCCGCCATAGCCGGCGGGCGCATCTTCGTGCCGCTGAGCGCCGGCGCGCTGCTCGAGTATGTCGATCTCGTCGAGCGGGCACGCGAAGCGGGTGCCCGCATCATCGTCCCAACCGGCGCGCTGCTCGGCCTCGACGCGGTGCGCGCCGCCGCCGAGGGTGAGATCCGCAGCGTCAAAATGACGACGCGCAAGCCGCCGCACGGGCTCGCCGGCGCGCCCTACTTGGCCGAACATGGCATCTCGCTCGAGCAGCTCGCCGCCCCGCTCAAGGTGTTCGACGGCACGGCGCGCGACGGCGCGCGCGGCTTCCCCGAGAATGTCAATGTCGCGGCGGCGCTGGCGCTGGCCGGCATCGGCGCCGAGCGCACGCGGCTGGAGGTCTGGGCCGATCCTGCTCTCGACCGCAACACACACCTCATCGAGGTCGACGCCGACAGTGCGCGATTTTCCATGACCATTCAAAATATTCCCTCGGCCGAGAACCCGCGCACCGGCCGTCTCACGCCGCTGAGCGTGATCGCCTGCCTGCGCGGCCTTGCCGGACCGTTCCGCGCCGGCAGCTAGCGCCGGGCCGGCCGGCGCGCCCAATTTTGGGGTCGACAAACGGCTGGGGGCGCGAAACACTCGAAGAAAAGGGCGACAAGGGCCCGCAAAAAAACCACCAACAATACTTCAGGGAGGTCTTCATGAATGCGGGGCACCGGTCGGTGTCGGTTCGACGCCGGTCTATCCTCAAGGCAGGAGCCGCCATCAGCGCGCTCCAAGTCGCGTCCCCCTTCATCATCTCGGCGCGCGGCGAGACGCCCGTCCGCATCGGCATGGTCGATCCCTTGACCGGGGTCTACGCCGCCATCGCCCGCGGCGAAGTGGAGGGGGCGCAGCTGGCGGTCGATCAGATCAACAAGAAGCGGGGCATCCTTGGCCGGCCGGTGGAGCTTCTGGTCGAAGATTCCGCCAACGACGTCGGGACGGGCGTGCAGAAGACGCGCAAGCTCATCGACCGCGACGAGGTTAGCTTCATCATCGGCGACGTCAATTCCGGGATCGCCCTGGCGATTGCCCAGGTCACCACCGAGAAGAAGATCCTGCACATCGTCTCCGGCGGCCACACCGACCCGATCACCGGGTCGGGTTGCGCCTGGAACGTCTACCGCGTCTGCAACTCGACGGCGATGGACTCGAACGCCATCGCCGACACGCTGATCGAGAAATTCGGCAAGAAATGGTATTTCCTAACGCCGGACTACGCCTACGGCCATTCCGTTCAGGCAGGCCTCGAAAAGAAGCTCAAGGCAGCTAGCGGCACATCGGCCGGCGACCTCATCCCGATCGGCACGGTCGATTACTCGGCCTACCTGATCAAAGCCAAAGCCTATGGCCCGCAAGTCCTCATCAACGTCATGGGCGGCGGCGACCAGGTGAACAGCCTGAAGCAGTTCGTGCAGTTCGGCCTCGAGAAGCAGATGGCCGTGGGCGGCACGCTGTTCGAGCTCGAGAGCCTGCGCGCCGTGCCCAATGAGGCCCGCATCGGCTGGTGGACCATGGAATGGTGGTGGGATCAGCCGAACGTGCCGGAGGTGCAGGCCTTCAACGCCGCCATGAAGCAGCGCACCGGCAAGGCGGCAACGGCCCGCAATTGGTTCGGCTACGTGTCGGTCCAGACCGTGGCGCTGTTGGCGAACCAGGAGAAGACGCTCGACGCGGTCAAGCTGGCGCGCGCCCTATCCGGCTTCAAGCTGCCGCCCGAGGTCGCGCTCCAGCCCGGCAGCCCGGAATACCGTGCCGGTGACCACGAGCTCATGAGCACCGTCTTCGTCGGCGAGGCGCATCCGCCGCAAGGCGACGCGGACAACATGTTCACCGTGCGCAGTCCGGTGCCCGGCGACAAGGCCGCGGGGCCGGCAGAAGGAACCGGCTGCAAGCTGCAATGGCCGGCGTGAGGGCGACGGCGCTCTGACCCTGCGATGGGCGGCGCCTTGCCGGCACCACCCATCGCAGCGGGCGGTACGCACCAACTCGCCTGGGCGCAGAAACTTCTTCCGATCTGGCAACATCGATGATCATATTGCGGCGCACGCGCTCACCGCGTCGGAAATTCGCGCGGCGCTTCTCGCCATAAAACACCAGGAGGAGGATAAGCATGTCACGGAGTGGGGTCTCGGTCGGAATCGATCGGCGCGCGCTGATCAGGGCGGGTGCCGCCATCGGCGCGCTGCAGGTTGCTTCGCCTTTCATCATCCAGGCGCGCGGTGAGACGCCGATCAAGATCGGCATGGTCGACCCGTTGACCGGCGTCTATGCCGCCCCCGCCCAGAACGAGGTGATCGGCGCCAAGCTGGCCATCGCCGAGATCAACGCCAAAGGCGGCATTCTCGGCCGCCCGACCGAGCTGCTCGTCGAGGACTCCGCCAATGACGTGGGCACCGGCGTGCAGAAGGCGCGCAAGCTCATCGACCGCGACGAGGTTAGTTTCCTCATCGGCGACGTGAATTCCGGCGTTGCCCAGGCGATCGCCCAGGTCACCAACGAGAAGCGCATCCTGCACATCGTCTCGGGCGGCCACACCGACCCGATCACCGGCACCGACTGCAAATGGAACGTGTTCCGCGTATGCAACACGACGGTGATGGAGACGAACTCGGTCTCCGATCTCCTGTTCAAGAAATACGGCAAGAAGTGGCACTTCATCACGCCTGACTACGCCTTCGGCCACACGCTGCAGAAAGGGCTCGAGAACAACCTGAAGCGCCTCGGCGGCACGGAGACCGGCGCCGAGCTTACGCCGCTGGGCACCACCGACTATTCCGCGTACCTCATCAAGGCGCGCGCTGCCAATCCGGACATCATCCTGCTGCTGGTGCAGGGCAACGACATGGTCAATTGCCTGAAGCAGATCGTCCAGTTCGGTATCAACAAGCAGATCGCCGTGGCCGGCGCGCAGCAGGAGCTGGAATCGCTGGAGGCACTGCCGCCCGAGGCGCGCGTCGGCAACTGGATGTTCGAGTGGTATTGGAAGCAGCCGGGCGTACCGCATGTCGAGAAGTTCGTCGCCGACATCCGCAAGCAGACCGGCGGCAAGGTGCCGACGGCACGCCATTGGTTCGGCTATACCTCGGCGCACACCTTCGCGCTCGTCGCCAACCGAGAGAAATCGCTCGATTCGCTCAAGCTTGCCCGGGCGCTGGGCGATTTCGAGCTGCCGCCCGAAGTGAAGCTGCAGCCGAACAAGTGCTACTACCGCAAGGGCGACCATCAGCTGATGACCTCGGCCTTCGTCGGCGAGGCGCAGCAGCAGGGCAAGGACGACCCCGAGGACCTCTTCCGCGTCGATCAAGTCGTGCCCGGCGACAAGACGGCGCCGGCCGAGACGGAAACCGGCTGCAAACTGCAGTGGCCGGCCTGACGCGTCCGCCAGCGGGCGCGAGACCCTGCCTACCCGGACGAAAGCGCGCGGTTCCCCGGACCGCGCGCTTCCCCCTCCGCCTCCGGGCGCGCCAGGACCTTAGCCCATGACGCAACTGCTCCTCTTCAACATCACCAACGGGCTCATCATCGGCGCCTTCTACGTGCTGATGGCGCTGGGGTTGTCGCTCATCCTCAATCTGAGCGGCATCATCAACTTCGCCCATGGCGGCTTCCTTGCCATCGGTGGCTATTTCGCCTTCACCCTCACGCCCTACATCGGCTTCTGGGGCGCGCTCCTCGTCGCGCCGCTCCTCACCGCCGTGCTCGGCCTCGCCATCGAGCGCGTGCTCATCCGCCGGCTCTACGGGCGCGACCCGCTCTACAGCCTGCTTCTCACCTTCGGTCTCGCCTTCATCTTCCAGGATGTGACCCGCTTCATCTGGGGCGCGCAAGGCCTACCCGTCTCGGTGCCCGCCTTCATGGGACAGCCGCTCAGCCTCGATTTCTTCTTCATCACCGGCTATCGCCTGTTCATGGTCAGCGTCGTCGCCGTGGCCGTGACCCTGCTGTTCGTGCTGCTGCGCTACACCAGGGTCGGCATCCGCATCCGCGCCGGCACGCTCGACCTCGACACCGTGGCGGCGCTCGGCATCAATGTGCGGGCGCTGCGCACACTCAATTTCGCCGTCGGCATCTTCCTCGCCGGACTGAGCGGCGTGCTCGCCGGCGGCCAGCTCGGGCTCGAGCCCACCATGGGCGACGGTCTCCTCATGCCGAGCTTCATCGCCATCATCGTCGGCGGCGTCGGCAGCCTCACTGGGACGCTGCTCGGCGGCTTGCTGATTGGCGTCGCCAGCGGCGTCACCAGCGTGTTCTTCCCATCGGCCAGCGAGGCGGTGATGTATGTGATGATGGCCGCCGTCCTGCTGGTGCGCCCGCGCGGCCTCTTCGGCGAGGAAGGGATGATGACATGAGCGTCGCGAGCCTGCCGGCGGCGCGACGCGTCGCCCGGCGACCGCTCGCTCTGGCGCTGGTGTGGCTGGTGCTGCTCGCCGCGCCCTACTGGATGCCGTTCCTCGGCGGCTACACCGCGCTCGGCACGCGCGTGCTGGTGCTGGGGCTGGCGGCCATGTCGCTCAATTTCCTGCTCGGCTTCACCGGCGTGCTGTCCTTCGGGCATGCCGCCTATTTCGGCCTCGGCGCCTATGGCGCCGGCCTCGCCTTGAAGTTCCTGACAGCCAGCACGCCGCTGGCGCTCATCCTCGGCACGCTGGTCGGCGGCATCGCCGGCGCCCTCCTTGGCGCGCTCATCGTGCGCCGCCGCGGCGTCTATTTCGCGATGGTGACGATCGCCTTCGGCCAGGTCTTCTATTACATCGCTTTCCGCTGGAGCTCCGTGACCGGCGGCGATGACGGGTTGCGCGGCTTCTCGCGCCAGCCGTTGCACCTGGGCGCCGTCACCGTCGACATCCTGGGCAATGCCGAGGCGTTCTATTATTTCGTGCTGGTGTGCTTCGCGATCGCCGTCGCCCTCATGGCATTCCTGCTGCGCTCGCCCTTCGGCCGGACCCTTCTCGCCATCCGCGAGAACGAGCGGCGCGCGCGTTTCCTCGGCATCCCCGTCGAGCTGCACATCTGGCTTGCCTTCGTCATCTCCTGCGTCTTCATCAGCCTCGCCGGCGGGCTCGACGCGTTGCTCAACAATTTCGCCAACCCGCACGAACTCCATTACAGCCAGTCCGGCGACCTCGTCATCATGGCGGTGATGGGGGGCATGCGGAGCTTCTGGGGACCGTTGCTCGGTGCCGCCCTCTTCGTGGTGCTGCAGGACTATGTCTCGAGCCTCACCACCAATTGGATGTCGTTCATCGGCCTGCTCTTCGTCGTGGTGGTGCTGCTCTTTCCGCGCGGCCTCCTGGGATTCCTGCAGCGCGGGAGCGACAAATGAGCCTGCTCGAGGTCAGGCAGGTGTCGAAGAGCTTCGGCAGCCTTGCCGCGGTGCGCGATGTATCGATCGCCGTCGAGAAAGGCGAGCTGCGCGCCGTGATCGGCCCGAACGGCGCGGGCAAGACCACCTTCTTCAACCTCATCAGCGGCTTCTTTCCGCCGACTGCCGGGTCGATCGTTTTCGACGGCGTCGACATCACGTCGACGCCGGTGCATCGCCGGGTGCTGCTGGGCATGGCGCGCACCTTCCAGATCACGGAGATCTTTCCCGAGCTGTCGGTGGCGGAAAACGTGCGCATCAGCGCCGAAGTGGCGGCCGGCTATCGCCTGCGTCCCTGGCTTGGCCGCGCCGAGGCGGCCGCGCTGCGCGCACGCGTCGATGAGGTGCTGGGACTGACCGGGCTCGCCGCCAAGGCCGACCGGCTGGTGGGCGAGCTCGCCCATGGCGATCAGCGCGCCGCTGAGATCGCCATGGCGCTGGCGCTCAAGCCGCGGCTGCTGCTGCTGGACGAGCCGACGGCCGGCATGGGGGACCAGGAGACCTACGAGATCACGCAGCTGGTGCGGCGCCTCCACCGCAACGGCAATCTCACGATCGTCCTGATCGAGCACGACATGCGCGTCGTCTTTCACCTCGCCGACCGCATCACCGTGCTCGATCAGGGGCGGCTGCTGGCTGAGGGCAACCCCAGGGAGATCGCCGCCAACAAGGCCGTGCAGGCGGCCTATCTGGGCAAGGTCGCATGACGCAGAAAGCCGGCAGCGTGGCGCTCCGCGCCGAAGCCATCCACACCTTCTACGGCAAGAGCCACATCCTTCACGGCGTTAGCCTCGAGGTCGCCGAGGGCCGCGTCACCACGCTTTTGGGGCGCAACGGCGCCGGCAAGACGACGACGTTGCGGAGCCTCATGGGGCTGACACTGGCGCGCCAGGGGCGCATCACCATCTTAGGCCGGGAGACAACGCGCTGGCCGACATTCCGCATCGCCGCGCTGGGCGTGGGCTATGTGCCGGAGGGCCGCCGCATCTTCGCCAATCTCAGCGTCGAGGAGAACCTCAAGGTGCCGCTCGAGCGCAGCGGTCCTTGGTCGATCGCCCGCATCTATGAGCTCTTCCCGCGCCTCGCCGAGCGCCGGCTGAGCCGCGGCCGCCAGCTCTCCGGGGGCGAGCAGGAGATGCTGGCGATCGGCCGGGCGCTACTGCTCAACCCGAAGCTGCTGATCCTCGACGAGCCGTCGCAGGGGCTGGCACCGCTGGTGGTGCGCGAGGTCTTCCGCATCATCGCGCAAATGCGCGCAGAAGGCATCTCGGTCCTGCTGGTCGAGCAGAATGCGCGCATGAGCCTTGCCATCGCCGACGATGCCTTCGTGCTCGACCACGGCAGCATCGTCTATGCCGGCCCCGCCAAGGAGCTCGCCGCCGACGAGGAGCGCGTCCAGGCGCTGGCCGGCGCCAGCGCCGAGGAGTGGCACGACGGCGCGGGCGACGCGGCGACGCGGCGCTGAAGGGAGCCCGCGAGTCGCCGCTGAATGAGGGCGAAATGGTGCAGTGCGGGAGGCAAGCGGCGGGTGCGACATTTCGTCTAGGCCCCGCCAACCGCGCTTTTCCGACCCTCCGTACCCCCCATCTTTGAAGAGGTCTTAACTTCGCCACCATTTTGGGCGATTCTTATGGTTGTGCTGGTCGATACGTCGGTTGCGACCGGCTGTGGAGTGAACAATAGCAAGAGCGCATGCCCATCGGCTGCGATAGCGCCCCGCACTTTCGAACGCCGTACTACTGCCATTTACGGCGGCGGGCTCGTCAACTCACATCGAATCGCTGCGGGCGTCGTTCTCAGCCCTTAAGGGGTATTCCGGACTTGTCGGCTCTCCCCAAGCAGCACAAATGTGGAACTGGCAGAAAGCATCTGACGTTCTTTGGGGTGTCCGCGCCTAATGCGTTGCCACCAAGAAATGACCGTGAAATCACGTTAATGGTTAATTAATATAGATATGGTAAAGTTCCTGTCCAGTCCCGCAAAGACTTGGAATTTGCGAGGACGCCAAAGTCGAGGTGGCGGATGATTTCTCAGGATAATCTGTTCGGTCTCTTTTCGAAGCTCTACGATAGTCACAAAGAGACTGAGATGTCTCTTGAAGACTATTTGAAGTGTTGCGCTCGTGAGCCGATGGCTTACGCCAGCACCGCCGAACGGATGCTTGCCGCGATCGGCGAGCCTGAGATCGTCGACACCAGCCGCGACTCGCGGATGGGTCGCATCTTCATGAACCGCTCGATCCGCATCTATCCATCCTTCGCCGATTTCTACGGCATGGAGGAGACGATCGAGCGGATTGTGGGCTATTTCCGCCATGCTGCGCAGGGTCTCGAGGAACGCAAGCAGGTGCTCTACCTGCTGGGCCCGGTGGGCGGCGGCAAGTCATCCCTCGCCGAGCGGTTGAAGCTCCTCATGGAGAAGATGCCGATCTACGTGCTGAAGGCTGGCAAGGACATCAGCCCGGTCTTCGAGAGCCCCCTCGGACTATTCGATCCCATTAGGATGGGTGATGCCCTCGAGAAGAACTACAAGATCCCGAAGCGCCGGCTGACCGGGCTCGTCTCGCCCTGGGCCTTGAAGCGGCTCGACGAGTTCGGCGGCGACATCTCCAAATTCACGGTGGTGCGCATGCACCCCTCGCGCCTGCGGCAGATATGCATCGCCAAGACCGAGCCCGGCGACGAGAACAACCAGGACATCTCGAGCCTGGTCGGCAAGGTCGACATCCGCAAGCTCGAGTTCTTCAGCCAGAACGATGCCGACGCCTACGGCTATTCGGGCGGCCTCAACCGCACCACGCAGGGCCTCCTCGAATTCGTCGAGATGTTCAAGGCGCCGATCAAGATGCTGCACCCGCTGCTGACGGCGACGCAGGAATCGAACTACATCGGCTCCGAGAACATCGGCGCCATCCCCTACCAGGGCGTCATCCTCGCGCATTCGAACGAGGCGGAGTGGCAGACTTTCAAGAACAATCGCAATAACGAGGCCTTCATCGACCGCATCTGCGTCATCAAGGTGCCCTATTGCGTGCGCGCCACCGAGGAGCGGCGGATCTACGAGAAGCTGCTGACCAACAGCGAGCTCGCCGGGTCGCCCTGCGCGCCCGGCACGCTCGACATGCTGTCGCGCTTCTGCGTCCTGTCGCGGCTCAAGACGCACGAGAACTCGAACCTCTATTCGAAGATGCGCGCCTATGACGGCGAGAGCCTCAAGGACAGCGATCCGCGTGCCAAGACGGTGCAGGAGTATCGCGATGCGGCTGGCGTCGATGAGGGCATGGAAGGCCTGTCGACGCGCTTCGCCTTCAAGGTGCTGTCGACCACGTTCAACTACGACACGCAGGAGGTCTCGGCCGATCCGGTCCACCTGATGTACGTGCTCGAGCAGTCGATCCGCCGCGAGCAATTCTCCGAGGACAACGAGAAGCGGCTCCTTGCCTATATCAAGGCGGAGTTGGCGCCGCGCTACGCCGAGTTCATCGGCAATGAGATCCAGAAGGCTTATCTCGAATCCTACGGCGACTACGGCCAGAACCTGTTCGACCGCTACGTCGCCTACGCCGACGCATGGATCGAGGACCAGGACTTCAAGGATCCCGACACCGGCCAGATGATGGACCGCGAGCTCCTCAACCAGGAGCTGTCGAAGATCGAGAAGCCGGCCGGCATCGCCAATCCCAAGGATTTCCGCAACGAGGTCGTCAAATTCGCGCTACGGTCACGCGCATCCCACGGCGGCAAGAACCCGTCCTGGACGTCCTACGAGAAGCTGCGCGAAGTGATCGAGAAGCGGATGTTCTCGCAAGTCGAGGACCTGCTCCCGGTCATCAGCTTCGGCTCGAAGAAGGACTCCGATACCGAGAAGAAGCACGGCGACTTCCTCGAGCGGATGGTTTCGCGCGGCTACACGCAGCGCCAAGTCCGCCGCCTTGTCGAATGGTACATGCGCGTCAACAAGGCCGGCTAGCGACAACAAACGGAAGGCTCCGCCGATGAATATCATCGATCGCCGGCCCAATCCAAAAGGCAAAAGCCTCGCCAACCGGCAACGCTTCATCGACCGGGCGCGCGGCGAGGTGAAGCGGGCGCTCTCCGATGCGTTGAAGCGGCGAAAGGTGGGCGAGAGCGACGGGGGCGAGAAGGTTTCCATCCCGACCCGCGGCATCACCGAGCCGATGTTTCACCGAGCATCGAGTGGCGGATGGCGCGACTACATCGTTCCCGGCAACAAAAAGTTCGTCGTCGGCGATACGATCGAGCGGCCGCCCTCCGGCGAGAACGACGGCCGCGGCAGCGCCAGCCCCGAGGATGGCGGCGAGCAGGACGCGTTCGAGTTCGTCCTCTCAAAGGAGGAGTTCCTCAACCTCTTCTTCGAGGATCTCGAGCTGCCCGATCTGGTCAAGACGCGCCTCAAGGAATCCGAGGCGACGCAGCTGTCGCGCGCCGGGTTCTCCATCGCCGGTACGCCCGCCAACCTGAACCTGGTGCGCACCATGCGCAACAGCTTGGCGCGCCGCATCTCGCTGCACCGCCCAACGCCGTCGGAGATCGCCGCGCTGCAGCGGCAGGTAGACGCCGCGCTCGCCGCCGACGACGCCGAAGGCGCCGCGCAAGGCTCGCTTGACCTCGACAACGCCCAGCGCAAAGCGCGCCGCGTCGCCTATATCGACCCGGTCGACGTCCGTTACAACCGGTTCGAGCGGGTGCCGAAGCCGAACACGCAGGCGGTGATGTTCTGCCTGATGGACGTTTCAGGCTCGATGACGGAGGCGATGAAGGATCTCGCCAAGCGCTTCTTCCTGCTGCTGCACGTCTTTCTGACGCGGCGGTACAAGCTTGTCGAGATCGTCTTCATCCGCCACACCAGCAATGCGCAGGAGGTGGACGAGGAGACGTTCTTCCACAGCAGAGAGACCGGTGGAACGATCGTCTCGACCGCGCTCGAGGAGATGCTGCGCATCGTCCGCGACCGCTACAACCCTGCGAACTGGAACATCTACGCGGCGCAGGCATCCGACGGCGACAACTACACCGAGGACAGCGACCGCTGCAGCCTACTCTTGGGCGGCGAGATCCTGCCGCTCAGCCAGTATTTCGCCTATATCGAGGTGGGGGCGGAGGCGACGCTGCGGCACGGTTTCCCCTCGCCGCCGACCGACCTCTGGCGCACCTACGGCCAGATCGCCGCCGAGCGCAGCAATTTCGCCATGCGCAAGGTCGCCGACCCGACGCAGATTTTCCCGGTGTTCCACGAACTCTTCGCCAAGCAGCGGGAGAACGCCTGAATGGTCGCAGCCGACATGGTCGAGGAGCCAAGCGGGCTGCTATTCGAGGGGCCGGAGTGGGATTTCGACAAGCTGCGGCGCGTCTATGATGCGATCGAGGACATTGCCCTCAACGAGTTCGGGCTCGACGTCTATCCCAGCCAGATCGAGGTGATCACGTCGGAGCAGATGCTCGACGCCTATGCGTCGATCGGTCTGCCGCTGATGTACCGCCATTGGAGCTTCGGCAAGCGCTTTGCCCGCGAGGAGGCGCTCTATCGCCATGGCCTCCAGGGTCTAGCCTACGAGATCGTCATCAATTCGAGCCCCTGCATCAGCTACATCATGGAGGAGAACTCCATGGCGATGCAGACGCTGGTGTTGTCGCACGCCGCCTTCGGCCACAACCATTTTTTCAAGAACAACTACCTGTTCCGGCAGTGGACGGACGCGACCGGCATCCTCGACTACCTGACCTTTGCGCGCGACTTCGTGTCCCACACCGAGGAGCAGCACGGCGTCGAGGCGGTGGAGCGCGTGCTCGATGCGGCACATGCGCTGATGAACCACGGCGTCCACCGCTACGCGCGGCCGCCCAAGCTCAATCTCGAGGAGGAGCGGCAGCGCCAGGAAGATCGCCGTCGTTATTTCGAGGAAAACTACGACGACATCTGGCGCACCACCCTCATCGGCGAGAAGCGCGAGGAGGATGTCAGCGCCCGGGCGAAGCAGCGCACGGAGATCCGGCGCAAGCTCGGCCTGCCCGAGGAGAACATCCTTTACTTCCTGGAGAAGCGCGCGCCGCGGCTGGAACCGTGGCAACGCGAGCTGGTCCGCATCGTCCGGCACATCTCGCAGTATTTCTACCCGCAGAAGCAGACCCGCCTGATGAACGAGGGCTGCGCGACCTTCGTGCATTACGAGATCATGACCCGCCTGCACGAGAAGGGCCTGATCAACGACGGCACTTTCCTCGAGGCATTGCATTCCCACACCAGCGTCATCTTCCAGCCCGATTTCGACGATCCGCGCTACCACGGCATCAACCCCTATGCCCTGGGCTTCGCCATGATGCGCGACATCAAGCGCATCTGCCTCGAGCCCAGCGACGAGGACCGCGAGTGGTTCCCCGATATCGCCGGCAACCGCGACCCCTACGGCACCCTGCGCCATGCCTGGGCCAATTACCGCGACGAGAGCTTCGTGCTGCAGTATCTGAGCCCCAGGCTCATCCGCGAGTTCCGCTTGTTCCGGGTGCTGGACGAGGCCGGCAACGACGCGCTCATCGTTCGCGCCATCCATGACGAGCGCGGCTATCGCGACATCCGCCGCTCGCTCGCGCGCCACTACGACCTGGCGCGGCACGACCCGGACATCCAGATCCGCGACGTCGATCTCGCCGGCGATCGCTGCCTCGTCCTGACGCATGCCGTGCACAACGGCATCCTGCTCGACGAGCCGAGCTGCCGCGCGGTGCTCGACCACCTGGGCGAACTCTGGCGCTACGGCATCCGCCTCGAGGAGATCGACGCGTCGAGCGACCGCGTGCTCAAGACGCACGAGGTTCCGGCGCGGCTCTAGCTAGCGTCGTCTGCCCGCCAGCACGAGAACCGCCGCCGTCGTGTGCAGTAGGATCGCGAGCGCCAGCGGCGCCGTGTAGCTGCCAGCGAGGTCGTGGAGCGCGCCGAAGACGCCCGGCGCAAAACTGAAGCTCGCCTGATTGACGGCAATGGCGAGGGCCACGACACGCCCCGCATCCGCCGCATCGAACTCGCTCTCGACGATCAAAGGCGGCAGCGACACAAGATTGCCGAGCCCCACCCCGAACAGCACGCAGCCGATGAGCACAGCCTCGGCGCCGGCGCCCGACAGCAGCACGAAGCCGCAGGTCTGGACGGCGAAATTCGCCGCCGCGGCGATGCGCCGGTCGACGCGGTCGATGATGGCACCGAGCAGCAGCCGCCCGATCACGGCGCAGGTGGTGGTCAGGCTCACCGCGCCGGCCGCACCCTGCTCACCCAGCGTTGGCACCAACAGCGTCAGCAGATGCGCGATGAGCCCGACCTGGGCGAAAAGGCCGAGGGCAAAGGCGCTGGCGAGCGTGACGAAGCGGCGATCCCGCAGCAACTCGCGGCGGCTGGCCGGATTCCGGGTTTCGGCAGATGCGCCGCCATTCGCCGCGACCGCCGCGCCGCCGTCGGGCGCCACATCGAGCAGCGCCGGCGTGGGCCGCAGATAGGCGCCGGCCAGCGGCCAGAGCACCGCGAGCGTCGCCACGGCAACCGCTGCGGCAGCATGCGGAAAGCCCCACTGCCCGATCAGCGCCACCCAGAGCGGGATGAACAACACGCCGCCAATGCTGGCGCCGTTATAGGCCAGGCTCAGGGCGAAGCCGCGCCGCCGCTTGAACCAGGGCGCCACCATGGCATTGATCGCCGCGCCGCTGGTCGCCGCCCAGCCGGCCGCGGTCAGCACCGCCGCCGCGAAGAGCTGCCATGGCGCCTCGGCGAGCGACCAGGATACCGTGCCGGCGGCGAGCGCCACCACGCCCGCGCGCGTCGTCGCGACGATGCCGAATCGCCGGTGCGCATCGTCGAGATAGGCGACGAGCCCGGCACCCACCAGGAAATGCGCGGTGATCGCCGCGGAGATGAGCGACACCGGCCAGCCGCGCGCCTGATGCAGCGCGTGCAGGAATACCGAGGGCCCATAGAAGGCGACGCCCCAGGCGAAGACCGCGAAGACGAAGGCCACGGCGACGACGCGCCAGCCGAAAAAGACGCCGCCCGACACCCGCTCTATCCGCGTCATGGCGACAGCACTAGCGCGCGCTGCGCGCCGTCGCTATCCGAATCGCTTCGGTGTTCGCCGAAGCGTCGTCACTTCGGCTTGAGTTTGAGCGCCGCCGAATTGAGGCAATAGCGCAGCCCGGTCGGCTGCGGCCCGTCGTTGAATACATGGCCCAGATGCGCGTCGCAGCGGCTGCACAGCACCTCGGTCCGCCGCATGAACAGGCTGCGGTCCTCCGCGGTGGTGATGCGATCCTCGCCCATCGGCGCCCAGAAGCTCGGCCAGCCCGTCCCGGAGTCGAACTTCGTGTCAGCGGCGAAGAGCTCCCGGCCGCAGCACACGCAGGCATAGGTGCCGGGTGTCTTGGTGTTCCAGTAGGCGCCGCTGAACGCCCGCTCGGTGCCCTTCCTGCGCGCGACGCGGTACTGCTCGGCCGTGAGCTGCGCGCGCCACTCGGCGTCGCCTTTCACGACTTTGTCGGCCATGATCGCCTCCCTGCGGCGGAAGCATCCTATCGCCCGCGCGGCTCGGCGCAAACGGTGAGCGGCCTGGTTGCACGACGCGCGCCGGCCGCTTATGTCAGCGGCGCCAAGCAGGAGGTGCCCGTGGCCGAAGAGAGCCCGATCAGACGCTACCGCAGCAATCTTCAGGGCGAGCTCGACAGCGCCGTGCTTTACCGCGCGCTCGCCGAGGCCGAGAGCAGCCCGCAGCTCAAGGAAGTGTACCAGCGGCTTGCTGCGGTCGAGGAGGCTCATGCCGAGTTCTGGCGCAAGCGGCTCAAGGGGCTGGGCGCGTCGATGGTGGGGCGGCGGCCCGGCTGGCGCACGCGCGCGCTTGCCTGGGCGGCGCGGCGCTTCGGCCCGGAGACGGTGCTGCCGCTCATCAACGCGCTCGAGCGCGCTGATTTCGCCAAATACGACGCCCAGCCCGAAGCCGCCTCCGCCGGATTACCCGCGGATGAGCGCTCGCATTCGCGCGTCATCGAGGCGATGGCGCGGCCGCCGCATGGCGGGCTCTCCGGCGGCGCGCTGGCACAGCTCGAAGGGCGCCATCGCAGCGCCGGCGGCAATGCGCTGCGTGCGGCGGTGCTCGGCGCCAATGACGGGCTCGTCTCCAATCTGAGCCTGGTGATGGGCGTGGCCGGCGCCGATTTCTCCGGACGCACCATTCTGGTGACCGGCATCGCCGGCCTGATCGCCGGCGCCTGCTCGATGGCGATGGGCGAATGGCTCTCGGTCAACAGCTCGCGCGAGTTCTATCAGCAGCAGATCGCCACCGAGGCGGCGGAGCTTGCCGAGTTTCCCGAGGAGGAAAAGCAGGAGCTGGTGCTGATCTATCAGGCCAAGGGCTTGAGCGAGCGGCAGGCCAAGGTGCTTGCCGAGCGCCTGATCGGCGACAAGGACACCGCCCTCGACACGCTGGCGCGAGAGGAGCTGGGGATCGATCCCGATCAGCTCGGCGGCTCGGCCTGGGTCGCCGCGGCCACGTCGTTCCTGCTCTTCGCCGCCGGCGCCATCATTCCGGTGTTCCCCTTTTTCGCGCTGGACGGCGCGGCCGGTGTCGCCACCAGCCTCGGACTCAGCGCCGCCGCGATGTTCGCGATCGGCGCCGGCACGACGCTCTTCACCGGTCGCGGCGTCCTCTTCTCGGGCTTGCGGCAGCTCGCCATCGGCGTCGCCGCCGCCGCCATCACCTATGGCGTCGGCCGGCTGATCGGCGTCGCGCTCGCCGGGTGACGTGGCGGCTCAGCGGTCGAGCGGGATCGGCCTGCCGCCGCAATTGCGGCCGCCCGACGTGGCGCAGTTCTGCAGCTTGTTCCATTCATAGAACTTGAACAGCAGCTGCGAGCCGAGAACGGCGGCGACGATAAAGCCGATGATGGCGAGGTATTTGTAGCGGTCGGGCATCGCTGCGCCGAGTATCGCCGCGCGCGGCGGGCGCCGCAACACCTGCCGCGGGCGAGACCGGCCGCCCGCATGGACAGAGCTACAGCTTGCGCCGCCGGCGCGGCGCGGTTGCGGTCGGGGGGTGGTGTCGCAGGCGGCGGCGCAGACGCGCGGAAAGCCACGTCATTCCGGGAGAAACCGCGGCGCCGCCACGCCGCAGCGGCGCGGTGCTTCACGTGAAACCTATACATGCCGGGGCCAAGTGCTATACATCCGCCGCGTTTTGCACCAGCACCGCACCACCGCGCGCACCACCATTGCCCCAGGCGCGAACGCCGTCCGCTTCAGGCGTGGAGGCCGGGCGAGCGGCCAGCGGCATCGCAGGTCGGACTAGTGTGCTGTCCCTCAAGTTCGCGACATCAGTCGAGGCAGCATGCTCTTAATGTTTTGAGTCACTTAACGCTCGTCCGCGGCTCCGACTTATGATGCGGATCTCCGGGTCAGCACACTAGAGCGTGTATTCATAAACACATAGGGCCGCGCCAGATGTCCGGAAATCGACGCGTTTGCCGACGGCGGGCGAGCGGTGAGCGTTGTCGCGGACTGACCCAACCAGACATCATCAACTAACGCCCCAACGCGAGCACTCACGGTTTCGAAAGTCAGCCCGAGCTCGCGAACTGTTTTTTCGCGTGATCCATAACAATATTAACTCACCTCGGTCGTGATGACGAGATGCGGAATCAAACCGTCGCGGGCGTGTACCGCGGCAGCTTCTCGCCTTCCTCCACCATTTCGGCGCGGATTCGTCGGCGATGGCGGCGCTCAGAGGCGCGGCACGGCATCGGCGCGTGCGGCAGATCCGATATTCCCGCGCATCATGTAACCAAGTCGGCGTCCCGTCCGAACTCCCTTGCATCCGGGGAAAAGGAGCGGGACTTGCGGAGTGCGACGGTGGCATTGCAGCCTCGGGGATATGGCGGCGTGGTGCAGCGGCTGAGTGCCCGCGGCTCCGGCGTGGATAACCACGCGTGGAACGCGATGATGGTCGCGGCTCAGGCGGGCGATGCGTCAAGCTATCACCGCCTCCTCTCCGAGGTGGTCGCCTGGTTGCGACGCTATTATGCGCGGCGGCTGCCACCGGCGATGATCGATGATGCGATCCAAGATACCCTCATCGCAATCCATGAGAAGCGGCACACCTACGACCCCACCCGCCCGTTTGGCGCCTGGCTCGCGGCCATAGCACGCTACAAGTGGATCGATGCGCTGCGGTCCTTGAAGGCGAAACCGACGGAGGTGCTGGACGACGACATTCCCGTCGCCGACCACGAAGAAGCCATTACGAGTGCCTGGTCTCTCGAACGGTTGCTGGCGACGCTCAAGCCGGCACAATCTCAAGCGATCCGTCTCGTCAAGCTGCAGGGGCTCAGCATCGAAGAAGCATCCAAAGCCACCGGCCAGTCCGCTGCGCTCGTCAAGGTGAACATCCACCGAGGCCTTAACCGATTGACTTCACTCCTTCGGAGCGAGTCCGATGCGGACTGAACCGCTCATTGACCGCCTTGCCAACGAGCTGAAACCGGTGCGTCGCCGGACAGGCTGGAGCGACGCGCTTGCACTCGTTGTGCTGTGCGCCGTCGAGCTCGGCCTGTTTCTCGCCATGGGCATGATGCGGCCCGACATGCCGACGGCGATGCATCTCGCTTCATTCTGGTGGAAGCCCGCGAGCCTCGGCCTCATCGGACTCGTCAGCGGCAGCGTCGCAATCATGTCGCTCGATCCGGTGCGCTCTCCGCGTCGGGGCCTGCGCTGGATTATGGCGCTGATCGCGGTGTGCTTGGCGAGCGGATGGCTCCTCGAACCGTCGCGCGATGGGTTTTCGACCCTGACAAGCCGCCTCGATTGGGTCAGCGGACTGGAATGTCTCTACACGATCGTGGCTCTTTCAGTACCCGCAGTCATCGGCCTTGGCTTGCTGATCCGGCGCGGCGCGCCGACGGATCATGCCGGAACGGCATTGGCCGCCGGTTTGGCCGCTGCCGCATGGGGGGCCTTCGTCTTCGTGTTCGCCTGCCGCTTTGACGATCCTCTCTATGTCGCGGTCTGGTATTCGCTCGGCTGCGGCGCCGTCACGCTGTTCGCTCGATGTACGCTGCCGCGCCTGACGCGTTGGTGACCCGGGGCTACCTGAATCGGCGGATATTTCTCTGCTGCGTTTGATCTGCGCTTGGCGGCCTGCTGGTCGCCACGGCAGCGAAGTGCGTCGCCCAGCTCTGGCCTGAACGTCGCTGCTGCAGCGTGCTCGCGTCGTGCCGATCTGAAGAATCCGGACGAGCGAAATACACGGCCTCACGCCCGGCTCACCCAAGAAGCCCAACACCCATCGGGCTGCTCCGTCGATCGCGGCAGCGAATCACGAAGGTGAGACCGATCGTGATCCACGCGCCGTAACCGACCGTCGACCAATCCCGAAAGTCGGACTGTGCGCCATGCCTGCGCCGTCATTCCTCCAGTGTGGCGAGAGCGCGTCAGCAGCGGCTCACAAGAACTCGCAAAGGAGTACCACAATGTCGACCAATTTCCGCCTAACGGCCCTGGCCCGCGCCGCCGCGATCTCCATGGCTGTGGTCATCCCGGCTATCGCCGGCGCCGCCACCTCCGCCTATGCCTATGACGCATTCGGCGGCGATCCCGCGCTGGTGGAGCAGTCCGCTCAATCCGCCAGGTACGCCAATCCCAATGATACACCGCTGGCAAGGGCGACCGCGCAAGCCAAGGCGGCGGCGTCAGCCTACGCCGCGAACCGGTCAAGCGTTGCGTCGGACGCATCGAAGACAGTCGGCTCGCCGGATCTCGTCGGCCAGGGTGGTCCGCAGGATGACTTGGCCCGCGAGATCTACCATCCCGGCACCGGCACCGATTGGTAGGTACGCAGCCGCGCGACGCGTCTGAAGAACGCCGCACCCGTTACCACGGCGCTCGGCCCCGCCTTCGCGGCTGAGGTGAATCGATCCGCACAGTGCGGGTGCCGGGCCCGGGTCGCCGAAACAAGGATATCGTGTCATGTATCATGCTTTTCTCAGAAAGACCTTCGCCGCAGGATTGGGGCTTTTACTCGCGTCTGCCGCCGCGCCGATCGCCCTTGCCGACGTCCCGGGATATGAGTTCCAGGATTTCGACCAGCAGTCGTCGGCCATACACTCTGGCATTACCGCTCGCGCCGCGACCGATGCGCCAAATGACGCATCGGTCCCCCAGTCCGATGCGCAGATCGCAGCGGCCAACCGGAAAGCCGATCAAGCGCTCGCGACGGCGCAGCAGGCTTTGCGGGAGGCCGCGCTGGCTAAGCATCAGCAGTCTATGCAGAAGGCGCGGTGACATTCTTGGGTCGCTGCCGACAATCCCGCCGCAACAATCTGGCGTGCAACAAACCGCCTTCAAGCAACGAAGTTGTCTCCATGAACCTACTAGGCCGCGCCAGCAGACTCGCGATCTCTCCTCTCGCCGCTCCGACGGCATGGTACGCCATTCCGCTTCGACTGATTGTTGGGTTTGGCTTCATGCAACATGGCTACGCCAAGCTCGCCCGCGGCCCGGAGGATTTCATCAATTTGCTGCACGCCATGGGCGTTCCCGGCAACTTTCTGCTTGGTTGGGCGACCATCATTGTCGAGATCATCGGCGGGCTGCTAATCCTCCTCGGAGCGCTTATTCCTCTTGCGACGCTGCCGATGGTCATCGTCCTGCTCGTAGCCATAGTCACGGTTCATCTTCCCTACGGCTTTAGTTCGATCAAGCTCCAATCCTTCGATGCTGCGGGCGCCCATTTTGGGCAGCCGGGCTACGAGACCGATCTTCTCTATCTCGCGGGACTTATCGCACTGTGTTTGGGGGGAGCTGGACCATTTTCCATCGATGGACTTCTGGGGCGATTCAGATCACCCGCCTCTCGTAGCTAGCCCTTTAGGGCGATTCGCCGCGCTGCATCGCGGCTTACGCCGCCAGGCTGTCGCGGCCCCGAAAAATCGTGGCGACGGCGAGCGTACGCGCGCCTTTGCGGTAACGCAGCGTCACGTCGTGCGCGGCGATGTCGCCGTCGATGTCGATCACGTCCCATCGCCTAGCATGGCCGATATAATCGATCGATATGTCGTAAATGCCGGCTCCAGAAGAAGGGCGGCCAAGTGTAAGACTCGGCGCGGTCGAGCATGTTGCGCGCGGCGATGTCCGCTTCTGTGAAAGCGGACATCGGATGCGTCAGCTCGAGCCGGCGCATTGTGATCGCGCCGGCTGAGAGCCAGTCAGCCTATGATCCGCGGCGAGAGCAGGTCCTCCAGGCCGATGCGCCGGAACATTTCCGCACGGACCCGATCCGCGACCCCGTTGACGATCTCGCTGCCGTCCTGCGACGGGTCGATGTGGGTCCGGAATGGGCGCTTGCCAAAGGGCAGGTCGACGACCTTGACGATCGCCTCGGCGACAGCGCGCACATCGGCGTCGGCGGGTTCGAGCGAAGCGAGACCCTTCAGGGCCTGCTCGGGCACGCCGGCATAGGGACCCTCATTATATGCCGCTGCCCGCGCCTTGTCGGCGGGCGAGCCGGCGTGGGCGAAGTGGTTGGTGCCCTTGGTGAATGCGCCGGGGACGATGATCGCGGTCTCGATGCCCCAGCGCGCGAGTTCCCCGGCATAGCTCACCGCGAGCGAGTCCATCGCCGCCTTGGCTGCGAAATAGGGCGAGAGGTAAGGCGGCGTGCCACCGCGCGCGCTGCTTGACGAAACCCAGACGAGGAGGGCGCGGCCTTGCTTGCGCATCTGAGGCAGCGCCGCCCGGTTGACCCGCTGGGTGCTGAGCACGTTGATGTCGTAGAGTTGGGCAAATTGTTCGGGCGTGAAGGCTTCGGCCGGGCCGAACGACATGTGGCCGGCATTGTGGATCAGCACATCGATGCGACCACTCTCCCCGATGACCTTGCTGACCGCAGCGTCAACCGATTCCTGAGAAAGCACGTCCAGTTCGACGGTCCGCAGGTCGACGCCGTTCTCCTTTGAGAACGCGGCGACCTTGGCGACCTCAGGCGCGTTCTGCCCGGCGGTCTCGCGCATGGAGGCGTAAACGGTGTGGCCCGCCTTGGCGAGCGCCTCGGCAGTCAGACGGCCGAAGCCGCTCGACGCGCCGGTGATGAGTATGATCTTGCTCATAACGGATTTCCTTCTGGTTTGGGCCCCGTCAGGAAGAGAGGGCACAGCTGTGTTTGGGTTCAGATGATTCCGCCATTGGCGCGCAGCGTCTGGCCGTTGATCCAGGCGCCGTCGGGACCGGCGAGGAAGGCGACGGCGGCAGCGATATCCGCCGGCTGGCCCAGGCGCTCCAGCGGCGCCAGCTTGGCGAAGCGGTCGACGACTTCCTGCGGCTTGCCGTTCAGGAACAGGTCCGTCGCGGTCGGCCCCGGCGCGACGGCGTTGACGGTGATGTTCCGGCCGCGCAATTCCTTGGCGAGGATGCTGGTCATCGCCTCGACGGCGGCCTTGGTGCCGGCATAGACGCCGTAGGTCGGCTGCAGCAGGCCGACGACGCTCGACGAGAAGTTGATGATTCGGCCGCCGTCGCGCAGCCGCCTGGCGGCTTCGCGCAGCGCGTTGAACGTGCCCTTGAAGTTGACGTCCACCAGGCGCTCGAAGGCCGCATCGTCGGTGTCGGCGATACTCGAGAGCGGCATGATGCCGGCATTGTTGACCAGCACGTCGACGCCGCCGAACGCCGTTTCGGCCGCGTCGAAGAGACGGGCGACGGCCGCGGGGTCGGCAACATCGGCACGGGCGGACAGCGCGCGCCCGCCGGCCGCTTCGATCTTGCGCACCAGCGCCTCGGCGGCCGCCTCGTTGCCGGAGTAGTTCACGACGACGGTGAAACCGTCGCGCGCCAGTCGTTCGGCCACGGCGGCGCCAATACCGCGCGAAGCACCCGTAACGATGGCGACCTTGTTGGTTTGCTCGGTCATGATGGATCTCCTGTCTTGCCCCGACCTCCTCGTCGGGATGACTTGGAACATGGACCTTTTCATCATCCGCATAATCAGGCACAATTCGGCAACTTAATCCGAAATACGCGAACAATAGGAATGGACCGGTTCGACGCGATGCGGGTGTTCACGCGGGTGGTGGAGCGGCGCAGCTTCACGCTCGCGGCCGAGGATCTCGCCCTGCCGCGCTCGACGGTGACGGACGCTGTAAAGCAGCTCGAAGCGCGGCTCGGCGTGCGGCTCCTGCAGCGGACGACGCGCCACGTCAGTCCGACGCTCGACGGCGAGGCCTATCACCGGCGCTGCCTCGCGCTCATCGCCGATCTCGAGGATGCCGAGGCGGCGTTCGGCGGCGCCAAGCCCAAGGGGCTGCTGCGCGTCGATGTCCACGGCACGCTCGCACGTCATTTCGTGCTGCCGCGCCTGCCGGATTTTCTCGCGGACTATCCCGAGCTCGAACTCTATATGAGCGAGGGCGATCGGTTGGTCGATCTCGTCCGCGAGGGGATCGACTGCGTGCTGCGCGCCGGCGAGCTCCAGGACAGCGACATGGTTGCACGTCGCGTGGCAATGCTGGCGGAGATAACCTGCGCCGCGCCCGCCTATATCGAGCGCTTCGGCATGCCTGCCAACATCGGTGCGCTCGACGGCCATCGCATGGTCGGCTTCCACTCTTCGGCAACGCGGGCGCTGCTGCCGCTCGAATTCATGATCGACGGCGTCGTGCGCAACGTGCGCCTGCCGGCCACGGTGGCGGTGAACGGCGCGGAAAGCCTTGTCGCCGCCGCCAGGCTTGGTCTGGGTCTGATCCAGGTGCCGCGCTATCACGTCGAAAGCGATTTGGAGCAAGGAACGCTCGTTCCCGTCCTTCCCGACTTTCCGCCCTCGCCGACACCAGTCTCGCTGCTCTATCCCCCGAACCGGCAGCTTTCATTGCGTGTCCGCGTGTTCATCGACTGGCTCGTCCGTGCGTTCGGCGCGGGTCGAGGCTGATGCTCCCGAACCCGACCGTCTGCCCTTCTTCTGGTCCTTGATGAAATCGATGAAGCCGTCGAGTTGTGCCGCTTTGGTTTGGCGGTTAAGCCACCTGCAGAGTCTGGTACCGCCAGAAGCGGACGTTGCGGCGACCGCGGCTACGACACGCGTGCCTGCTACGACTCCATCCTGGAGCGTGGCGCCACGGTAACCATTGTCCCGCGCAACAATGCGCGAGTCATTGGAGGAGCAGATCCACCGCCGTGGCGTGTGCCGCGCGATGCCCCGCTGCGGGCGATTGCAGCCCACGGCCGATATTGGTGGCGAACGTCCCGTGGGTGCACTCGGCAGAGTCCGGCCGAGAATGCGATGCGCCGTGCTGAATTATGCAACAAAGCCCCTGCCGCAAAGCAAAGGGCGGGCTTGACAGTACGGGCAATTACCCGCATCATGAGGACTCTCATCATCGAGGGCACGCAAGCCATCTTGGATCCTAGTTTTAAGGCTGCAATACCCGAAATCTGCAGTTGCTCAGCACTTCGTCAGGCCGCTCGGCACGTGACGCGGTTCTATGATGACGCGCTTGCGCCGGTCGGCCTCGGCCTCAACCAGTATTCGATACTGTCCAAGCTGTCCCGTTCTGGGCCCAAAAACCTCCAGGACCTCGCGGATCTTCTCGTCACGGACCGCTCGTCGCTCGGGCATCTGCTTCGCCCACTCGAGAAGCGGGGCTTGCTAGCGATTGGCGTTTCCGAGGAAGACAGGCGTCACCGTCTCATCACGCTGACGACGGCGGGAGCAGCACTCGTGAGAAAGGCGAAGCCGCTCTGGGCGCAAGCTGAGCGGCGTTTTGCGCGTGTCTTCGGAGCGGATGAGGCGTTGTCCCTGCGGACAGTCCTCAGACAGGTGACGTCGTTGGAGTTTGGCGCGGATCCCAAATAGGACGGCATCAACTTACGCATGGCTTGGGCAGCGGTGCGCGAGGCGGCCGGCGTACCAGCGCCTACTCCGACGATCGTATCTCGGGGCCACCGCATCCCCGCCATGGGCTCGCCTGCGATCAGGTGCTCGCACGATCCGATAATTCCCAGGGCGACCGGGCTGGACATCATGGGCAATTGCCCATATATCGGGAGACGAAACGGGCACTTGCCCGTTCCTGGCCGCGCGAGCCCGATGGTAATCGCACCGTGCGCCCGCAACCTAACAGGAGAAGGAACCCAAAAATGCCACTCGCAAGGATCGACATGATCGAGGGAAAGCCTGCCGAGTATCGACAAACGGTTGGGGACGTCGTTTATCAGGCGATGGTCGAAGTCCTGAAGGCGCCGGAGAACGACCGCTTTCAGGTGATCGCACAGCACGCTGCCACAGACTTCGTCTTCGATCCCCATTTCTTTGGCATCGAGCGATCGCCGAACTGCATTTTCATCCAGCTTACCCTAGCTGCCGGCCGCACGACCGAACAGAAGCGCGGATTCTACAAGAAGGTCGTTGATGATCTCCACACTCGGCTGGGCGTGCGTCGTGCGGACGTCTTCATCAGCCTCGTCCCAGTCGCCTTAGAGGATTGGTCGTTCGGAAATGGTGAGGTCTCGCGTCTGAAGTGAAGCTGCCTCGCGCTCCGCTCACTCTCGTGGAACCGCGAAATCGGGAATCGGCATTGCGACGGAATTGTCGAAGGCGTCGGTTGAGCGGCGCTCGTTAGGAATCCGTGCTGCTGCCGTCGAGCTCGGCCATGCGCTCCCGCCATTCCTACATCGGAGGATCAAATGCCAACCTACGCTTGCTCTGCGGCTGCCGGGCGGCTGACGCCGGCCCAAAAGGTCGAAGTCGTACAAAGCATCACCGCCATCCATCATGAGGAAACCGGCGCACCGCGATATCTCGTCCAAGTGATCTTCTACGATATCGCACCCGGTAATCACTACATCGGCGGTCCAATGGC
>Ga0209647_1000547_pt1 | contig 35310 bp, 41 predicted proteins | sample GraSoi_2013_60cm_FD_185827 | JGI IMG/M metagenome (GOLD analysis project Ga0209647, IMG submission 185827) | Grasslands soil microbial communities from the Angelo Coastal Reserve, California, USA - Sample 9_17_2013_60cm (SPAdes) (version 2) | ecosystem: Environmental > Terrestrial > Soil >... | reverse complement strand
AGGATCAGCCGGCCTTCGGCGTCCGTGTTGAGAATTTCCACCGTCTGCCCGGAGAGCGTGGTCACCACGTCGCCCGGCTTCACCGCGTGGCCGCCCGGCATGTTCTCGCAGGTCGGGATCACGCCGACGACGTTGACCGGCGCCTTCATGCCGGCGAGCGCGCGGATCGTGCCGAGCACGCTGCCCGCGCCCGACATGTCGAACTTCATCTCGTCCATCTCGCCGGCGGGCTTGATCGAGATGCCGCCGGTGTCGAAGGTGATGCCCTTGCCGACCAGGGCGATCGGCTTGGCCGACTTGGCGCCGCCGCTATAGCGCAGCACGATCAGCTTCGGCGGCTGGTGCGAGGCGCTGGTGACCGCGAGGAGGGCGCCCATGCCGAGCTTTTCCATGTCCTTGCGCTCGAGCACCTCGACCTCGAGCTTGAACTCGCGCGCGAGCTTGCGTGCCTGCTCGGCGAGATAGGTCGGCGTGCAGATGTTGGACGGCAGGTTGCCGAGCGTGCGTGCGAGGTCGGTGCCGTCGGCGGTCGCCTGCGCTTCACGCAGCGCCTGCTCCAGCGCGGCCGCGGGCGGCAGCGGCAGCGTGATCCTGGCGAGGCTCGGCTCGGGATTCTTTTTCTGCGACTTCAGCTGGTCGAAGCGGTAGAACGCCTCGCGCACGCCGAGCACCGCCTGGCGCAGGTTCCAGCTGACCGGTTGCGAACCTACCTTGAGGTCGACGAGATAGAGCGCCGCGTCTTTCGCGCCGAGCTCGCGCAGCGCATTCGCCGCCGCGCGCACCGCGTCGCGATACGCCGCTTCGCCGAATTCCTTTTTTGCGCCCAGGCCGACCAGCAGCACGCGTTCGGCCGCGACGTTCGGCAGCGCGCGCAGCAGCAGCGTCGAGCCGAGCTTGCCGGAGAGATCGGCCAGCGCCGCGCGCAGGCCGCCGCGCGAGCGCTGGTCGACGCGGCGCGCCGATGGCGTGAGTTCTTTTTCGGAATAAACACCGAGCACGACGCAGCCCGTCTTCGCCGTCTCGGGCGAGAGCGTCTTTATGCTAAATTCCATAGCGAAAGTATCGCATGATCTTCCACCGCGCGCTGCTCAGGGAATTCGCCGGTCTCGCCGGCGCCGTGTTCATGGCGCTGTTCGCGATCGCGCTCACCACGCAATTGATTCGTCTGCTCGGCAAGGCGGCGGGCGGCTCGATCCCGAGCGACGCGGTGATCGCGTTCCTCGGTTTCTTCGCGCTCGGCGCGCTGCCGGTGCTGCTGTCGCTCACCATGTTCATTTCGGTGTTGCTGACGCTGACGCGCGGCTGGCGCGATTCGGAGATGGTGATCTGGTTCACCTGCGGACTGCCGCTCACCGCGTGGCTCAGGCCGGTCATGCTGTTCGCGCTGCCGCAGATCGCGGTGATCGGCGCGCTTTCGCTCTTCATCTCGCCGTGGGCGGCGCAGATGGGCGCGCAGTACGCCAGCAAGCTCGAATCGCGCGACGACGTCACGCGCGTCACCCCCGGCGTGTTCGGCGAGACCTCGAACAAGGAGCGCGTGTTCTTCGTCGAGTCGGTGTCGGGCGAGTCGAACCAGGTGCAGAACGTGTTCCTGTCCTCGACGCAGCAGGGCAAGGGCGGGGTCAGCATGAGCCGCACCGGCCGTACCGAGACCGCGCCCAACGGCGATCGCTTCATCGTGCTCGAGCAGGGCCGGCGCTATGAGGGCTCGCCGGGCGACGAGCAGTACCGCATCACCGAGTTCGACCGCTACGCCGCGCGCATCGAGACGCGTGAGAACACCGAGCCCGAGCGCACGCAGAAGAACCTGCCCACCTTGGCGCTGCTTGGCAGCCCGACCCCTGCCAATCTCGCCGAGCTGCTGTGGCGCGTCGGCATCCCGGTGTCGGCGCTGGTGCTGGTGCTGCTTGCAATCCCGATGAGCTTCGTCAACCCGCGTGCCGGCCGCTCGGCGAACCTGCTGTTCGCGCTGCTGACCTACATGGTGTATTCGAATCTGCTCTCCGTGAGCCAGGCGCGCGTTGCACAAGGCCGGCTCGACTTCTCGATGGGCGTGTGGCTGGTGCACGCCGGAATGGTGCTGCTCCTGGTTGTACTCTTCGCGCAGCGCATGCAGCTCATCAAACTGAGGCTCGGAAAATGAGAGGCAAGTAGCCGTGGCCATCCGGCCGCGCACCCTCGAGCGCTATCTCGCGCGGCAGATCTACGGCGCGACCGGCTTCGTGCTGCTCGGCTTCCTTGCGCTGTTCGCCTTCTTCGACCTGATCGGCGAGCTCGGCGACCTGGGCAAGGGCGAGTACGACCTGCGCCAGGTGTTCAGCTTCGTGCTGCTCCAGGCGCCGGCGCACGCCTACGAGCTCTTCCCCATCGTGGTGCTGATCGGCACGCTGTACGTGCTGGCGCATCTCGCCAGCAATTCCGAGTACACGGTGATGCGCGGCTCGGGCCTGTCGCCGGCGCGCGCCGCGGCGGTGCTGCTGAAAATCGGCATGGCGTTCGTCATCCTCACCTTCCTGCTCGGCGAATGGATCGCGCCGGCCTCTGACGAGAAAGCGCAGCAGACCAAGATCCGCGCGCTGTCCTCGATGATCGGCCAGGACCTGCAGTCGGGGCTGTGGTTCAAGGACGAGGGCTCGTTCATCAACGTGCGCGAGGCGCGCGACCCGAAAGTGCTGCAGGGCCTGCGCATCTTCGAGTTCGACAGCTCGTACCGCCTGCGCAAGATCACGCTCGCCGAGCGCGCGGAGTACGGCGCCAAGGGCGTCTGGCAGCTGCACGACGTGGTGGCGACCGTTTTCTATCCCGAGCCGCGCACGGTGCGGGAGAAGGAGGCCGAGTGGCACTCCGCGGTGTCGCCCGATCTGCTCAACGCGCTCATCGTCAAGCCCGAGCGCATGTCGGCCTGGGCGCTGCACAAGTACACCCAGCACCTGGAATCCAATCGCCAGAAGACCGAGCGCTACGAGATCGCGTTCTGGAAGAAGCTCTTCTATCCGCTCGCCACTCTCGTGATGATGGCGCTCGCGCTGCCCTTCGCCTACATGCAGGCGCGCGCCGGCATGGTCGGCGTCAAGGTGTTCCTCGGCATCATGCTCGGCATCTTCTTCCACCTGCTGAACAGCCTGTTCTCGCACATCGGACTGTTGCAGAACTGGCCGCCGCTCGCCGCGGCCGCGGTGCCGAGCACCGCGTTTCTCGCTTCCGCGATGCTCATGATGTGGTGGGTCGAGCGCAGATAGGAAAAGGGGGCTAACCCGCCCCCTTTTGATCCCCCGTATTAATCAGTCGCGTTCCTGCCAGCCGGTCGTGCAGGAACTGACGATCGCGATCGACCAGCGCCCAGAGGATTGACACCGGCAGTAGCGCTAGCGCCAGTACAAAGCGCAGTACCGCCCGCCTCGGGGTGACATCGACCAGCCGGATGCGCCATGCGCGCATCGCGAGCGTCTGTCCGCCGCGCAGCCAGCACCACAGGAAGTAGGCCGCGAGCACGATGACGATGAAGAGCTGCAGCTCGGTACGCACCAGGCCGCGGGTGGCATCGCGGCCGCCGCTCGCGAAGAAGAACAGCCACGCGGCGAAGAAGGCGACGGCGAAGATCAGCAGCGCTTCGTAAACCATGCTGGCGAAGCGCCGCGCCAGGCTCGGCGTCACGCTAGTGCTGTTTCTGGCGGCGCGGGTCGATCGAGGGTGGCGGAGCGAGGCTCTGGCGCTCGTGCGGCGAAAGCGCCTGGTATTCGGCCCATTCCTCGCGCAGGTCCTTGTGGCGCTCGTCGCGCGGCTCTTTGGCGAGGCGCTTGTAGTTCTCGCGCGCCTGGCGGCGCTGATCGGGCGTGAGCTTGGCCCAGGCCTGCATGCGCCGCTGCACGCGCTCCTGCTCCTGCGCCTTCATGCGCGGATAGCGCTTGGCGATGCCGATCCATTTCTGGCGACGCTCCGGCTCGAGCGTCTCCCAGTCGGCTTTGAGCGGCGCTAACGTCTGCTGCTGCTCGGCGGTGAGCTCGGCCCATGCCGGCCGCCCGCCCGGGATCGCGCGCGGCGCCTTGCCGGCGGGTTTCGCGGCGGCGGGCGAGGCGGCGGACTTCTTGGCGGTGGGCTCGGTCTGGGGTTGGGCTACCGTCCCGGCGGCAATGCACAGGGACAGCACGGCTAACAGGGCGCGCAGCATCACTGCTCCGCGGTTTGTCGTTTCAGCCAGTTCTGGAACCCGCGATCGAGATAAGCATCGATCGGCAGGTCGTCGCTGAGGAGCTGCGTATCGATTTCCACGACTTCCGCCAGCCGCTGGTTTTCCTGCCAGCGGTAGATGCCGAAAGCGGCGATGACCAGCGCGAGCGCCGGCAGCAATACGCGCGCCCAAGTTTCCCAACCGCGGCCCGTCCAGCCGTCGCCGTTGCCGAAGGCGTTGTCGGCCCAGGCGAGCACCGGCGTAGGCTCGGGGCGCTGACGCGAAAGCGCGAGCTCGCGCGCCGCGCGAAGCTTCTGCGCGGTGGTGGCGTTGACGTGCAGCCCCTGGTTGAGAATTTGCCGGATACGGCTTGCGAATTGCGGTTCGTTCATGGCTTTTTCAGGACGTCCCTCATAGGGTAACTCCGCGCGCCTTCAGTGCAACGGCCAATGCATGCGTCGCCCGGGAGCAGTGCGTTTTAACGCTGCCTTCCGAGCAACCCATGATGCGCGCCGTCTCAGCGACGTCCATGTCCTCCCAGTAACGCATGATGAAAGCTTCACGTTGACGCGGCGGTAAGCGCTGGAGTTCTTGCTCAATAATTTCAAGCACTTGAGCCTGCTCCAGGCGCGCGCCCGGGGCCGCGCTGGCGTCATGCCCGCCGGGGGGCTCGTAGGTTTCCAGCGGATCCTGATCCTCGTCTTCACCGCGACCGGGGGTGAGCGACGAAAGCAGCGTGGTCCAGAGCGAGCGGACTTTCTGGCGCCGGTAGTAGTCGCGGATCGCGTTCTGCATGATGCGGTGGAACAGCGACGGCAGCTCGGTCGCCGGCCGGTTGCCGTATTTTTCCGAGAGCCGCAGCATCGCGTCCTGCACGATGTCGAGCGCCGCCTGCTCGTCGCGCACGGCGAAGACGGCCTGCTTGAAAGCGCGACGCTCGACGCCCTCCAGAAACGCCGAAAGCTCGCTACGCGATGCCAGATGACCCTCTGCCGGGGCGGTATTGTTCGCGCGATGTTACCATCATGGTTTCTAAGGCTTTTCGCACGCCATGGACCGAGTCAAGACCAGCACTCTCTCGGGTGCCGAGATCGTCGTTCGCTGTCTCCAGGAGGAGGCGGTGGAATACGTTTTCGGCTATCCCGGCGGCGCGGTGCTGTTCATCTACGACGAGCTCTTCAAGCAGGACAAGGTCAAGCACGTGCTGGTGCGCCACGAGCAGGGCGCGGTGCACGCGGCGGACGGCTACTCGCGCTCGTCTAAAAAAGTGGGCGTCGCCCTCGTCACCTCGGGTCCCGGCGTGACCAACGCCGTGACCGGCATCGCGACGGCGTACATGGATTCGATCCCGCTGGTCGTGATCACCGGCCAGGTGCCGACGCACGCCATCGGTCTCGACGCTTTCCAGGAATGCGACACGGTGGGCATCACGCGCCCGATCGTGAAGCACAACATGCTGGTGAAGGACGTGAAGGACCTCGCCACCGCGATGAAGAAGGCATTCCACATCGCAACCACCGGCCGCCCCGGCCCGGTGGTGGTCGATATTCCAAAGGATGTGACGGCCGCGGTGTGCGAGTTCCAGTATCCCGAGAGCATCACGATGCGCTCCTACAACCCGGTGCGCAAAGGCCATGCCGGCCAGATCAAGAAGGCAGCGCAGCTGCTGCTCGAGGCCGAGCGGCCGATGGTCTACAGCGGCGGCGGCGTCATCCTGTCGAACTCGTCGCAGCAGCTCAGAGACCTGGTAAAGCTCACCGGCTTTCCCTGCACCAACACGCTGATGGGCCTGGGCGCGTATCCCGCCACGGACAAGCAGTTCCTCGGCATGCTCGGCATGCACGGCACGTACGAAGCCAACATGGCGATGCAGCACTGCGACGTGCTGCTCGCGATCGGCGCGCGCTTCGACGATCGCGTGATCGGCAATCCGGCGCATTTCGCGCAGAATCCGCGCAAGATCATCCACATCGACATCGACCCTTCGTCGATTTCGAAGCGGGTGAAGGTCGACGTGCCGATCGTCGGCAACATTCCCGACGTGCTCGACGATCTGCTGAAGCTGCTGCGCGGCACGCCAGTCGCCGACAGCAAGGCCTGGTGGAAGCAGATCGAGGAGTGGCGCGCGAAGGACTGCCTCAAGTACGACCGCAGCTCGAAGATCATCAAGCCGCAGTTCGTGCTGGAGAAGCTCTACGAGATCACCAAGGGCGAGGCCTTCGTCACTTCGGACGTCGGCCAGCACCAGATGTGGGCGGCGCAGTTCTACAAGTTCAACGAGCCGCGCCGCTGGATCAATTCCGGCGGCCTCGGCACGATGGGCTTCGGCCTGCCCGCGGCGATGGGCGTGCAGCTCGCCAATCCCGGTGCCACGGTGGCGTGCGTCACCGGCGAATCGTCGATCCAGATGTGCCTGCAGGAGCTCTCCACCTGCAAGCAATACCGCCTGCCCATCAAGATCGTGAACCTGAACAACAAGTACATGGGCATGGTGCGCCAGTGGCAGCAGTTCTTCCACGGCAACCGCTATTCCGAGTCCTACATGGACGCGCTGCCCGACTTCGTGAAAGTCACCGAGGGCTACGGCCACCGCGGCGTGAAGATCGAGAAGCCGGCCGACGTCGAGCCGGCGCTGCGCGAGGCGTTCGCCAACAAAAAAGAGCTGGTGTTCCTCGACTTCATCACCGACCAGACGGAGAACGTCTATCCGATGATCCCGGGCGGCAAGGGGATCACGGAAATGATCCTTTCCGAAGAGCTATAGAAGCACTGCGGATGCGCCATCTCATCTCGATCCTCGTGGAGAACGAGGCGGGCGCCCTCTCCAGGATCTCGGGGCTGTTCTCTGCCCGCGGCTACAACATCGAATCGCTCACCGTGGCGCCGACCGAGGACGCCTCGATGTCGCGCATGACCATCGTCACCTCGGGTTCGGATGACGTGGTCGAGCAGATCACCAAGCAGCTGAACAAGCTGATCGACGTGGTGAAGGTGGTCGACCTCTCGGAGGCCGAGCACATCGAGCGCGAGCTGATGCTGATCAAAGTCCGCGCCGGGCAGAAGGAGCGCGAGGACATGAAGCGCATGGCCGACATCTTCCGCGGCCGCATCATCGACGTCACCGACAACACCTACACCATCGAGCTCACCGGCGACGGGCGCAAGCTCGACGCCTTCATCCAGGCGCTCGACCAGGGCACGATCATCGAAACCGTGCGCACCGGCACCAGCGGCATCGGCCGCGGCAACCGCGTTCTGCGCGTTTAGTTTTCTCGGGGGATAAGCAATGAAGGTCTATTACGACAAGGACGCCGACCTTTCGCTCGTCAAGGGCAAGAAGGTCACGATCATCGGCTACGGCTCGCAGGGTCATGCGCACGCGCAGAACCTGAAGGACTCCGGCGTGAAGGTCAGCGTGGCGCTGCGCAAGAGCGGCGCCTCGTGGGACAAGGCGAAGAAGAGCGGCATCAAGGTCGCCGAGATGGCCGAGGCGATCAAGGGCGCCGACATCGTGATGGTGCTGCTGCCCGACGAGCACCATGCGCAGGTCTACAAGGAATCCATCGAGCCGAACATCAAGAAAGGCGCCTCGCTCGCCTTCGCCCACGGCTTCAACATCCACTACGGCCTGATCCAGCCGCGCGCCGATCTGGATGTCTGGATGGTGGCGCCCAAGGCGCCCGGCCATACCGTGCGCTCCACGTACGCGGGCGGCGGCGGCGTGCCGATGCTGATCGCCGTGCACCGCAACCCGTCGAAGAAGGCGCGCGACGTCGCGCTGTCCTACGCGGCGGCGATCGGCGGCGGCAAGGCGGGCATCATCGAGACCAATTTCAAGGAGGAAACGGAGACCGACCTCTTCGGCGAGCAGACGGTGCTCTGCGGCGGCACCGTCGAGCTGGTGAAGGCGGGCTTCGATACGCTGGTGGACGCGGGCTACGCGCCCGAGATGGCGTACTTCGAGTGCCTGCACGAGCTGAAACTGATCGTCGACCTGATGTACGAAGGCGGCATCGGCACCATGAACTACTCGATCTCGAACAATGCCGAGTACGGCGAGTACGTCACCGGGCCGAAGATCATCGACGAGGGCGTGCGCAAGCGCATGCGCGAGGCGCTGCACCGTATCCAGAACGGCGAGTACGCGAAGGACTTCGTGCTCGAGAACCGCGCCGGCGCGCCGGGATTGCTCAGCCAGCGTCGCATGACCGCCGAGCTGCCGATCGAGAAAGTCGGCGCGCGGCTGCGCGAGATGATGCCGTGGATCCGCAAGAACCGCCTGGTCGACACCTCGAAGAACTAGCCATGCGCGCATTCCTTATCGGTGCAGTACTGGTGCTCGCCGCGTGCGGCGACAAGGTGCCCGAGTCCGAAGCGGCGAGACGCATCGGCCAGCAGCCGAAAAAGACCGTGGACAGCGTCTCGAACAAGGTCAATGACCTGATGCAGCAGCAGGGGCAGGGGTCCGAGCGCCTGAAGGAAGACCAGAAGTAAGCGCATGAAGCCGCCGTATCCGCATCCGCTGATCGCCCGCGAGGGCTGGCTGTTCGTCGCCATCGCAGTCGCCGCGGGCGTGCTGATCGGAGTGTTCCTCGGCTGGTGGTGGTCGGTGCCGATCTGGCTCGCCGCGCTCTTCGTCATCCAGTTCTTCCGCGACCCGCCGCGCGAGGTGCCCGACGATCCGCGCGCCGTGGTGTCGCCGGCCGACGGGCGCATCGTCGAGATCAGCAAATCGCGCGATCCGTGGCTGCAGCGCGATGCGCTCAAGGTGAGCGTGTTCATGAACGTCTTCAACGTGCACTCCAACCGCTCGCCGGTCGACGGTACGGTGAAGGAGCGCTGGTATTTTCCGGGCGCGTTCGTCAACGCCGCGCTCGACAAGGCGTCGCTCGAGAACGAGCGCAATGCGCTGTGGCTGCAGACGCGCGACGGGCGCGACGTGACCTGCGTGCAGGTGGCCGGCCTGATCGCGCGGCGCATCCTGTGCTATGTTGCCGCGGGCGCCGAGCTGCGGCGCGGCCAGCGCTTCGGCTTCATCCGCTTCGGCTCGCGCGTCGACGTCTACTTGCCGCTCGATGCCGAGGTGAAAGCGGCGCTCGGCGACAAGGTCTACGCCGCGGAGAGCGTGCTCGCATGGCTGACGCCCCCGACTACGAACCCGAAGTAGACGCACCCTCCAAGCCCCCGCTGGGCGGCGGCCTGCGTCGGCGGGGCATCTATTTGCTGCCCAACCTCTTCACCACCGGCGTGCTGTTCTCCGGCTTCTTCGCCATCGTCCAGGCGATGAACGGCCGCTTCGAGGTCGGTTGCATCGCGATCTTCGTCGCCATGGTGCTCGACGGCATGGACGGGCGCGTCGCACGCTGGACCAACACGCAGAGCGAGTTCGGCGCGCAGTACGACTCGATCGCCGACATGGTCGCATTCGGCGCGGCGCCGGCGCTGGTGGCCTATACCTGGGCGCTGAAGGACATGAGCACGCTCGGCTGGATCGGCGCCTTCATCTATTGCGCGGGCACCGGGATACGTCTCGCGCGCTTCAACGCCAACATCACGGTGGTCGACAAGCGCTACTTCCAGGGCCTGCCGAGCCCCTCGGGCGCCGCGGTGATGGCAGGGCTGGTCTGGGTGCTGACCGACTTCGGCTTCGACCCGGACGAATCGACCTGGCTTGGCGCCGTCGCCTGGGCGATGGCGGTATTCGCCGGCATCACCATGGTGTCGAACGTGCCCTTCTGGAGCTTCAAGGAAGTGAACTGGAAGAAGCGCGTGCCGCTGTGGGTGATCCTCGCCTGCGTGATCGCGCTCTCGATCATCGCCTCGAGTCCATCGCTGGTGCTTTTCCTCCTGTTCTTCAGCTACGCCATCTCCGGCTACGTCATGTGGGCGATGGGCCACCGCGTACGCCCGGTCCTGCCCGAGGAATAAAACACCTTCCGTTGCGCCGCCGAGACATTTAGCCGGCGGCAAACGTCAAAGTGCTTGAAGCGCCTTTGCCGGCGCAAAGTTCGCGGCGATGATGGTGGCATGTCGCATGATTTCCCCAATTCGCGGTTTGCCCGCATCGGACGCAGCTATCCGCGTCTTCGCCCCGATGCTGCGCCTGCCGGGAGCTCCCCGACAGAGCGACGCAGGCACCCGGCTTACCGCATCACCGGCGCAGTAGTCGCAGCGCTGTCAGCGCTCGGCCTGATCGGCTGGTTTCTGTCCCGCTAGGCCTTCGCGCACCCATTGCGCGAAGCGGTGGCAGTCGAACTCCTGCGGCACGTAGTACCCGTGCTGGAACTCGCGCGACTGCATGCCCTGCTGCTGCCATTCGCAGTTGCGCGCGTCCTGGCGGTTGGTGATGTCCCAGAGCGCGACATAGTGCTCGAGATCCTCGGCGGCGAGCGGCAGGCGCTCGGGCTCGAACAGCCAGTCATAGACGATGCGCACGCTCTGCGGCCCGGTGGGAAACATCAGGTGCGCGTTGACGTAATCGGGCTGCACGTTGAGGAACAGGCCCGGCGGCAGCATCGCCGGCACGTAAATCGTTCGGCGCTCCTCCTCGGTCAACCCCGCGATCGCGGGCAGGCGCGCGCGGCCGTCCAGCGTCAGCGTTTCTGCGCCTGCCGCGTACTCGCCTTTGGATTCCGGCCCGCGTAAGCCCCAGGCGCCGGCATCGCGATAGGCGGTGACCACGCGGCAGAGCTCGGGATGCACCGGCGGGCAATGGAAGCACTCGGAGAAGTTCTCCGCCAGCAGCTTCCAGTTCGCCTGCACGTCGGCCACGATGCGCTTGCCGATGCGCAGCTCGCCCAGGCGGTAGCGCTTGAACTGTACATCCCAGTTCCCGACGTCGAGCAGCTCGGCCTCGCGCCCGGCGAGGTTGAGGAAAATGAAGCCGCCCCAGGTGCTCACCGCCACCGGGTACAGCGGGAAGTCGGCAAGATGGAAGTCGGGCGTCTCCATGCGCCGCGGCGTCGCGACGAGCTGCCCGGCAAGGTCGTAGGTCCACGAGTGATACGGGCAGACGATGCGCTTGCGCGCGAAGTTGCCGTGCTCTTCAGTGCACAAAATCGAGCCGCGATGGCGGCAGGTGTTGTGGAACGCCCGCAGTTGGCCGCCTTCATCTCTGACGACAACCAGGGACTGCGTGCCAATCCGCGCCACGCGCCAGTCGCCGGCGTTGGGCACCTCTTCCTCGCGTGCGGCCACCACCCAGCGGGCGTACCAGAAGGCCTCGAGCTCTCGCTGGTAGTGCGCCGGGTCGTAGTACCAGGCGGCCGGCAGCCCCGCTTCCAGGCGTTTCAGGGGTTCCCTTGTCACGCTCCAAGAGTAAAGCTATAGTCACCGCATGCAACAGGTGATTGCCGTTCTTCTCTCGCTCGCGCTTCTCGCGCTGAGCGGCCTGCTGCTGCGGCCCGCCCGCTAAAAACTCCTGCCTACAATCCGTGTTGTGAACCGGGCCCACAAGGCCCAAGGGACCATTCCTATGGCACAGAACCGCCTGATCATTTTCGACACCACCATGCGCGACGGCGAGCAGAGCCCCGGCGCGTCGATGACGCGCGACGAGAAGCTGCGCATCGCGCGCGCGCTGGAGCGCATGCGGGTGGATGTGATCGAGGCGGGCTTTCCCGCGTCGTCCAACGGCGACTTCGAGGCGGTGCGCGCCGTTGCCAACGCGGTGAAGGACTCGACGGTATGCGGGCTGTGCCGGGCCAACGACCGCGATATCCAGCGCGCCATCGATGCGCTGAAAGGCGCGAAGGCCTGGCGCGTCCATGTCTTCATCGCCACCAGCGCGCTGCACATGGAGAAGAAGCTGCGCATGAGTCCCGAGCAGGTGCTGGAACAGTCGAAGCTGTCCGTACGCTTCGCGCGCAAGCACTGCCCGGACGTCGAGTTCTCCCCGGAGGACGGCAGCCGCTCGGAGCTCGACTTCCTCTGCCGCGTGCTCGAGGCCGTGATCAAGGAGGGCGCAACCACCATCAACATCCCGGACACGGTGGGCTACGCGGTGCCGCAGCAGTTCGGCGAGTTCATCCGCAAGATCCGCGAGAAGGTGCCGAACTCCGACAAAGCGGTGTGGTCGGTCCATTGCCACAACGACCTCGGCATGGCGGTGGCGAACTCGCTCGCCGCGGTGCAGATCGGCGGCGCGCGGCAGATCGAGTGCACCATCAACGGCCTGGGCGAGCGCGCCGGCAATACCTCGCTCGAAGAGGTGGTGATGGCGGTGAAGACGCGCAGCGACTTCTTCGATCTCGAGACCGGCATCGACACCACCCACATCGTGCCCACCTCGCGCCTGGTGTCGCAGATCACCGGCTTCGTGGTGCAGCCGAACAAGGCGGTGGTCGGCGCCAACGCCTTTGCGCACGCCTCGGGCATCCACCAGGACGGCGTCCTCAAGGCGCGCAACACCTACGAGATCATGCGCGCCGAGGATGTGGGCTGGAGCACCAACAAGATCGTCCTGGGCAAGCTTTCAGGGCGCAACGCTTTCAAGCAGCGCATGAAGGAGCTCGGCATCGAGCTCGAAAGCGAAGATGCGTACAACAAGGCATTTCAGCGCTTCAAGGACCTGGCGGACAAGAAGGCCGAGATCTTCGACGAGGACCTGCAGGCCCTGGTGTCGCAGCAGGCGGGCGTGTCCTCCGACGAGCACTGGAGGCTGGTGACCATGAACCAGGCGAGCGGCATGGGCGAGCGGCCTCACGCCACGATCGTAGTCACCGAAAGGGGCACTGAGAGGCGCGCCGAGTCGCAGGGCGACGGACCCGTGGATGCGACCTTCAAAGCGATCGAGAGCATCGCGAAGAGCGGCGCCGAGCTGCTCCTGTTCTCGGTCAATGCAGTCACCACCGGCACCGAGTCGCAGGGCGAGGTGACGGTGCGGCTCGCGAAAGGCGGCCGCGTGGTGAACGGCGTCGGCGCCGACACCGACATCGTGGTGGCGTCGGCCAAGGCCTACATCAGCGCGCTCAACAAGCTGGAAAGCAAAATGGAGCGTGTGAACCCGCAGCACCAGCTCTGATGCAGCTCGCGATCGCCGCGGCGGCCCGCGCCGATCTCGATGCGGTGATGGGCCTCCTGCGCGAAGCGCGCAGCTGGCACCAGGAGCAGGGCGTGGAGGCCTGGCGCGAATTCGATCTGGCGCGCATCGCCGCCGACATCGATGCGGGTCGCGTGTATATCGCTCACGGCACAGCGGGCGTCTGCGGCACCGTGACGCTGATGGAGAGCGACGTTGGGGTATGGGCCGAAGAGCAGGGCGACGCGATCTATGTGCACAAGCTCGCGGTCAGTCGCAGCCTCGCTGGCCGCGGAATAGGCACCGAGGTGCTGCGTTGGGCGCGCGACGCTGCGCGCCAGAAGGGCAGGCGCTGGCTGCGGCTCGACACCTGGGACGGCAACCGCAAAATGCGCGACTATTACGAGCGGCAGGGTTTCCGCCACGTGCGCGACCAGTACTTCGCGCCGGACAGTCCCTTGCCCGCCGACTATCGCGGCACGCATAAGAGCCTCTATCAGCTCGAGCTGTGAAACGGAGGACCGGCAATGACGGCGCAAGAGACCAATTCTCTCCACAAGCGCATGAACCGGCTGTCGGAGATCGTCGGCACGCTGCTGGTCGACGGCTTTCACTACCTGGCGCTGTTCGCCATCGGCGCTGCCATCGTGTGGTCGGCGGTGCACGCGTTCATCGGCATGGCGGCCAAGGGGCGTGCCGGCATCGACGACATCCTGCTGCTGTTCATCTACCTCGAGCTCGGCGCGATGGTCGGCATCTACTTCAAGACCAATCACATGCCGGTGCGCTTCCTGATCTACGTGGCGATGACCGCGCTCACCCGCATGCTGATCGGCGACGTCCAGGCGCACCAGCGTCCGGATTGGGAAATCCTCACCATCTCGGGGGCCATCCTGCTGCTCGCGCTCGCCACCCTGGTGATCCGCTACGGCTCGGCGCGCTTCCCGTCCACATCGGCCTCCAGCTCGCCGTGAAGGCGCTGGGCGTGCTGCTGATCGCGTGCGCGTTCCACGCCGAGGCGCAAATGTACAAGTGCGTCGACGAGCGCGGCGCGACGCGCTACGCCGACCAGCCCGGTCCCGGCTGCAAGCCGGCGGCGATCAAGCCGAGCCCGCCGATCTCGGGCGAGATGCGCGCGCCGCGCGAGGACTTCGCCGGCCAGGAGGCCGAGCTCAGGCGCCGCCAGCTCGAGCGCGAAGCGGCGGCGGCGCAGGAACGCCAGGCGCTCGCGCAGCGCTGCGCCAAGGCGCGCGACGAATACAACACGCTCACGAGCGGCCTGCGCATCATCAAGCGCAATGAGAAGGGCGAGCGCGTGTTCGTCGACGACGCGACGCGCGACACGCGCATCGCGAAATTGCAGCAGGACATGCGCGGCTGCCCGTGACGGCGGCGCGGCGCAGCTGGCTCTTCGTGCCCGGCGCCGACGAGGCGGCGCACGCGGCCGCCGCGCGCTCGGGCGCCGACGTGATCGTGCTCGAGCTGGAAGATTTCACGCCCCCCGAGCTACGATCGCGCGCGCGGCAGCTATCTGCGAAGGCGTTTGCGCTGTGGCGCGGCCGCGGCGCCGCGGCGGCGGTCCGTATCAATCCGTTCGAGACCTGCGGCGCGGAAGATCTTGCCGGCATTGCTCGTCCCGATGTGCTGATGATGTCGAAGGTCGACTCGCCCGAGCAGGTGCGCCGCCTGGAAGCCGCGGCGCCGGTAGGCGTCGAGCTCGTGCCGAACGTTGAATCGGCTCGTGGCCTGCTCAGGATTGGCGACATCGCGGCCGCGAGTGGACGAATTAGCGCGTTGCTGGTGGCGAGCGAGGACATGGTCGCCGACCTCGGCACGCAGCGCAGCCGCAGCGGCGCCGAACTTGCCTACGTGCGCTCGCGCTTCCTCGTCGAATGCCGCGCCGCCGGCGTCGAGGCCATCGACTGCCCCTACACGTTCAGCGATACCAAAGGGGCCGTCGCCGACGCGCGCTATGCAAGGCAGCTCGGCTACCGGATGAAGAGCCTGGTCGATCCCGCGCATGCAAAAGCAATCAACGCCGTGTTCACGCCCTCGCGCGCCGAGCTGACGCGTGCGCGACGCATCGTTGCCGCGTTTGACAGGGCGCGCGCGGCGGGCCGCGACCGGGCGAGGGTCGGCGGCGCGCTGATCGAGGTGCCGATCTACGCCGCGGCTAAGCGGCTGCTCGCGTCAGTCGCGCGTAGCTGACCGCCGCGGCGAAGAAGGCGAGGCTGAGCGCGACCTCGGCGAGCGCCAGCGTTCGCGAGAGCCCGGCGTCGGCCCAGGCGCGCGTCGCGCCTTCGGCGAAGTAGGCGAGGATCAGCATGCTCGACCACTGGAAGGTGTAGCGCCGGCCGCTCAGGATTCCCGGCAGCGGCAGCACGAGCGGCAGCGCCTTCAGTGCGACCAGCGAGCCGCCCGGCCGCAGCGGCGCGAGCCACAGCTCCCACGCGAGGCACAGCGCGATCAGCGCGACCAGCGCCGCGCTCGCGGTCAGCCGAAGCGCACGCAATGGATCGGCGGCAGGTGCTGCGACAGACAACGCCAGGAATCGCCCTGGTCCTCCGATAGCCACAGTCCGCCGGTGGTCGAGCCGAAGGCGAGGCGCTCGCCGCTCGCGTCGACGTCGAGGCCGTGCCGATAGACCAGGTGGTAGGCATTTTCCTGCGGCAGGCCTTTGCCCAGGACGGAAAAACTCTTACCCCCATCGCGTGTGCGCGCCACCACCAGCTTCGCATCGACCGGCACGCGACACTCGTCCTTCACTGCCGGCACGAACCAGGCGGTGCTCGCGTCCTTCGGGTGCACCGCGACCGCGAAGCCGAACTTCGACGGTGCCACCGCCTTGATTTCCTGAAAGCTGCGCGCACCATCGGTCGAGCGGAACACGCCGTTATGGTGCTGCGCCCAAAAGACGTCGGGTCGCGAGGCGCACTGCGCGAGGCGGTGCACGTCCTGGATGTTGGGGTCGTCGCGGCGCTCGGGCGGCATGAATTCGGCGTACATGCCTTTGCCGGCGAGCTGCCAGCTCGCGCCGCCGTCGGCGCTTTGCCAGGTGCCGCCGCAGGAGATCGCGATGGTCACTTTTTTCCCGTCGAGGCAGATCGAGTGGATGCCGGGCTGGTCGTAGCCGCCGCCGAACCATTCGGCGCGCTCCTTGCGATCCCACAGCGAGCGCACCAGCGTCCAGCTCTCGCCGCGGTCGCTGGACCGGAACAGGCCTCCGGGAATGCTGCCCGCCCAGAGATCGTTGCCTGCGCCTTCGAGCGTCCAGACCTGCACCAGCTTCCAGGGCACCTTGTCATCGTTGCCTTCCGGCTTGGTGGGGTAAGCGGGAGCCGCGACCTCGTTCCAGGTGTCGCCGCGATTATCGGAGCGATGGAGCTTGACGCCGAAATGGCCGAGGTTCAGCGCTGCATGGATGGACTCGCGCTGCGGCAGCACGGCGCTCACGGGATCGCCGAGGAAGTGCGGTTTGCCGATCGTCCAGCGGCCGTCGTCGATGATGAACAGTCCTTTGCGCGTACCAACGTAGAGCGGCATGCTCAGCCTCCTGTCAACGCCTGCAGCACGTGGATCGAGCTCTCGCCTTGCACCACGTCGCCGAGGCTGGCGCGCCGGCCGTCGACGAAGATGAAGACATGCTTCCTCAGCTCGCCCTGCTCGTCGAGCACGTAGCCGCGCACCTGCGGCTGCGCGCTGAACACCGCGGCGAGCGCGGCGCCGACGGTCGCGCCGCCCACTTCGGATTCGGCGCAGCGCACGTGGCGCTGCAGGTGGGAGGTGAACACGACGCGCGGCATGGCGAGCCGGTATGATAAAAGGATTGATGAGACCGCAGTTGCGCGCCGCCTGGGAGTTCTTCCTCGCGCTGGTGACGCGCTTTCGCGAAGAGCGCGCGACGCAGACCGCCGGCAGCCTGACCTACACCACGCTGCTCTCGCTGGTGCCGCTGTTCACCGTGGCGCTCGCCATCACCACCGCGTTCCCGGTGTTCGACGAGTGGATCGGCTCGCTGCAGCTGTTCATCCTCGAGAACGTGCTGCCCGAGACGCCGGCGGTCGACAGCATCATCGACCAGATCAACTCGTTCACGCAAAACGCGGGGCGCCTGACGGCGATCGGCATCGCCGGCTTCGTGGTGACCGCGGTGATGCTGATGCTGACGGTCGACAACGCGCTCAACCGCATTTTCCGCGTGCAGCGGCGGCGCAGCATCCTGCAGAACATCTACATCTACTGGGCGGTGATCACGCTCGGGCCGCTGCTCATCGGCGCGAGCCTGTCGGGCACCTACGTGGCGCTGCGCCATTCGCTCGGCGCCTTGCAGCTCAACGACCTTGTCGCCGAGGCGATGCTCGGCCTGGTGCCCTTCGTGCTGACCTGCGTGGCGCTCACGCTGCTCTACGGCGTGGTGCCGGCGCGCCGCGTCGACTGGCGCCATGCGCTGCTCGGCGGCGTGCTCGCGGGCATCGCGTTCGAGATCGCGAAGCGCGGCTTCGCGATCTATCTGACCAGGGTGCCGACCTACACGCTGATCTACGGCGCCTTCGCCACGATCCCGATTTTCCTCATCTGGTTGTATCTGTCGTGGGTGGTGGTGCTCACCGGCGCGATCTTCACCGCCGTGCTGCCGGTGTTCAGCGCCAAGCCGGAGCGCCACCGCGTGCCCGGCGAGGAGTTCGTCGAAGCGCTCGGCGTGCTGAGCGCGCTCGCGCGCGCGCACGAGGAGGGACGCGTGGTGCCGCTCAATACGCTCGCACGCGAGCTGCGCATCCTGCCCGACCGCTGCGAGCAGATCCTGGTGCGCGCGGCGGCGCACGGCTGGGCCGCCCGCACCGAGCGCGACGCCTGGGTGCTGGCGCGCGATGCGGCGAGCATCCGCATCGCCGACGTGTACCGCGCGTTCATCTTCGATGCCGATGCGGCCGGCGTGCCGCAGGCCGATCTTGGATTATCTTTGCGCGATTACTTGGGGAAGGACAAGGCGAATGAACCTGCTGCTTCGCCCCCCTGACAAGGGGGGAAGCGAGCTTTGCGAGCGGGGGGTTTTCGGTTTGCCGAAAATCAAACCCCCCGCTGCGGCTTCGCCTCACGACCCCCTTATCAGGGGGTCAAAGTGATTCACGTTCCGCGACGCCAAAGGTTGATTGTTGCGCTTGATGTACCCACCGCGGCGCAGGCGCGCGAGCTGGTCGAGCGCCTCGGGCCGGGCGCGTCCACCTACAAGCTCGGGCTCGAGCTGTTCACCGTTCCGGGCTACTTCGAGCTGGTCGACTGGCTGGTGAAATCGGGGCACCAGGTGTTCGCCGATCTCAAGCTGTTCGACATTCCCGAGACGGTGGCGCGCGCGGTGGCGAACCTGCGCGGCCGCGGGCTCACGTTCCTGACCGTGCACGGCAACCAGGCGATGATGCAAGCCGCGGCGAAGGAGAAGGGCGAGCTCAAGATTCTTGCGGTGACCGCGCTCACCAGCCTCGACCGCGGCGACCTCGACGATTTCGGCTTCTCGGTCGACGTCGAGCGGCTGGTGCTCTCGCGCGCGCGGCGTGCGATGGAGGCGGGCTGCGACGGCGTGATTTCCTCGGGCCTCGAGGCGCAGCGCCTGAAGAGCGAGTTCCACGATCGGCTCCTCGTGGTGACGCCCGGCATCCGACCGGTGGAGAACCGCGCGGACGATCAGAAGCGCACGGTCGACGTGGCGCAGGCCTTTGCCAACGGCGCGGACTACATCGTCGTGGGCCGGCCGATCCGGCAGGCCGCCGACCCGCGCGCCGCCGCGGAGGCGATCCAGGCCACGATTGCGACTATTTTTCCTGCCTAGCGAAAAGCTCCTGCAGCAGCCGCTCGAGGTGCGCGTGGATCGGCAGCTGCGTGCCGTGGAACAGCACTTCCTCATTTTCCCCATGCGCACGGGTGACGCGGATGGTGGGGAAGTTTTCCACCTCGAGCTCGCCGACTTCGTCGGCCTGGTCCTCGATATCGATCCAGCGGAACTCGGCGTGCGGGAATTTCGCTGCGAGCGCAAGGAAACCCGGCCGGTACTCGACGCAGGTATCGCACCATTCCGCGCACAAACAGGAAACTACAAAGACATTGACCACCGCCATGCTTGATTCTATGCAGGGGCTTGCGGGCATGGCCGGCCTGGTCGCCATCGCCTGGCTGCTCGGCGAGGAGCGGCGCAGCGTGCCGTGGCGTGCGGTGGGCGCGGGCATCGTGCTCGAGTTGGTGCTGGCGGTCGTGTTCCTGAAGGTAGCGATGGTGAAAAGCGCATTCCTCGCGCTCAACGACGCGCTCTTGGTCCTCGAGCGCGCGACGCAAGCCGGCACCGGCCTGGTGTTCGGCTATCTCGGCGGTGCGCCGGCGCCCTTCGCGGTCACCGCGCCGGAGGCCACGTTCATCCTCGCGTTCCGCGCGCTGCCGCTGGTGCTGGTGATCAGCGCGCTGTCCGCGCTGCTGTTCTACTGGGGCGTGCTGCCGGCCATCGTGCGGGCGATTTCCTGGGCGCTGCGCAAGGCGATGGGCGTCGGCGGCGTGGTGGGACTCTCCACCGCGGCGAACGTGTTCGTCGGCATGGTGGAGGCGCCGCTCTTCGTGCGGCCCTACCTCGCCCGCGTCTCGCGCGGCGAGCTGTTCGCGATCATGGTGGCCGGGATGGCGTCGATCGCCGGCACGGTGCTGTTTCTCTACGCCAGCATCCTCGGCCCGCGGCTGCCCGATGCGGTGGCGCATCTGCTGATCGCATCGATCCTCTCGGCACCGGCGGCGCTCGCGGTCTCGTTCGTGATGGTGCCCCCGCTTGGCGAGGCCACCACCGGAGACCTGGAGCTGCGCTCGGAGGCGAGCGGCAGCATGGACGCCATCACGCGCGGCACGCTCGAGGGCGCGCAGCTCCTGATCAATATCGTGGCGATGCTGGTGGTGTTCGTCGCGCTGGTCGCGCTGGTCAACCTGGTGATCGCGCCCTACAGCCTGCAAGGCCTGCTCGGGGTGGTGCTCGCGCCGCTGGCGTGGCTCGCGGGCGTGTCGTGGGCCGAGGCGCAGACGGCGGGCGCGCTGCTCGGCACGAAGACCGTGCTGAACGAGCTGGTCGCTTATATCGATTTGTCCAACGCCAATCTTTCCGAGCGCAGCCGGCTCCTCATGACGTACGCGCTCTGCGGCTTCGCCAATTTCGGCAGCCTCGGCATCATGATCGGCGGCCTCGGCACGATGTGCCCGGAGCGACGCGGCGAAGTCGTCGCGCTCGGCATGAAGTCGATCGTCGCCGGAACGCTCGCCACCTGCTTCACTGCGGCGAGCGTCGCTTTGATTTTGTAGGCTTAAATTTTGCTGTAGTCGCCGCACTACAGCAGGTTCATGTTTTTGAGGATATCGACCCGTTTTGTCGGGCTCTAGCATCAGTCGCGATGAAACCCGAGCTGATGGAACGACTACGCGAGGCGCAGGATCTGTACTCGCTGACCAAGGGCGTCCTGGGCTTGTGCGCCCCCTACGGCCCCGTGCACAGCTTCAAGCTGGTGCATAACCGCGGCGCAGGGCGCGTGGTGTGCTTCATTGAGCTCGAGTCCGCGAAGCAGCAGCCGGTGCTGATCCGCGCGCTCGGCGCCAAGATCATCAATGGCACGGCGTGTCTCGATATCCCGGTGAGCGACGAATTCGGCGGCGCCGAGTACAAAGTGACCGCCCTGCCGATGCACAAGCTGCGCCGCCAGGGCCCATCGCCGCAGGTGAGCAGCTAGCGCCGCATCACAGCCCACTTTTCCCCCTTGCATACGCACCTCCCTCCCTTCGTGCGTATGTAGGAATCCGACCCCGGTTCCCCTACCGGGGTCTTTTTTTATGCGCGTCCTTTTCGTCACGCCGGAATGCGCGCCGCTCACCAAGACCGGCGGCCTGGGCGACGTCAGCGCGGCGCTGCCTGCGGCGCTGCGCGCGCAGGGCATCGACGTGCGCGTGCTGATGCCGGCCTACCGCGGCATTGCGCCCGCGGACGCGAGAGAGCGCGCTCGCTTCCAGTGCCTTCAGATGGAGGTGCGCCTGCTCGAAGCCGGCGAGTTCCTGCTGCTCGACTGCCCGGCGCTCTACGACCGGCCCGGCGGGCCTTATCAGGACGACGCGGGCTCGGACTGGCCGGACAATGCGCTGCGCTTCGGGCTGCTCGCGCGGGCCGCGGCGCTCCTCGGCAGCGGTGCTTCGCCGATCGAATGGCGGCCGGAGGTCGTGCACTGCAACGACTGGCCGGCGGCGCTGGCGCCGGTCTATCTGCACTTCGAGCGCAGCCGCGCCGCGGCGATCCTCACAGTGCACAACCTAGCGTTCCAGGGCCTGTTTGACGCGCAGTGGCTGGCGCGCCTGGAGCTGCCGCCGGCGACCTTTGCCGTCGAGGGCCTCGAGTTCTACGGCCGGCTCTCGTTCCTCAAGGGCGGCCTGGTGTACGCCGATGCCATCACCACGGTGAGTCCGACCTATGCGCGCGAGATCCAGACCGAGGAGTTCGGCTGCGGACTTGACGGCGTGCTGCGCGAGCGGCGCGAAGCCTTGCGCGGGATCATCAACGGCATCGACGCCGAAACCTGGAATCCGATGACCGATGCGCGCATCCCGGAGCGCTATTCGTGGAGCAGCCTGGACCGCAAAGCCGTGAACAAGCAGGCGCTGCAACACCGCATGAACCTGGCGCTCGAGCCGGCCGTGCCGCTGCTTGGCGTCGTTTGCCGCTTCACGCATCAGAAGGGCATCGATCTGATTGCCGCTGCCGCGGCGGAGCTGATCGAGGCGCCGGCGCAGCTTTGCATCCTCGGCCGCGGCGAGCGCGAGCACGAGGCGGCGCTCGCCGCCCTCGCGGCGCGCTATCCCGCGCGCATCGCAGTGGCGATCGGCTTCAACGAGGATCTCGCCCACCTGATCGAAGCGGCGGCGGATCTGTTTCTCATGCCCTCGCGCTTCGAGCCCTGCGGCTTGAACCAGATGTACAGCCAGCGCTATGGCACGGCGCCGGTGGCGCGCGCCACCGGCGGCCTGGTCGACACGATCGCGGACGGCGAAACCGGGTTTCTTTTCGAGCGCGCGGAGAGCGGCGCGCTGGTGGCGGCGGTGAAGCGGGCCTTGCTCGTCTATGGCGACGCGCGGCGCTGGCGCGAGCTGCAGCGCCGCGCGATGACGCGGGACTTCAGCTGGTCGGTACCCGCTCGTCAGTATGCCGATCTCTACGCGCGCCACGCCAGGACGCCGGCGCCTTGACATCGCGCTGCTCGTCCGAGCCCTCGTCCAGCCAGGCGCGCGTGCGCTCCAGCATAACGGCGTCACTCATTTGTTCAATGCGGCCGCGGATCGGCCAGCGGCTGTTCCACAGGTTGAAGCGTGGGCGGGGTCCCATCGCATCCTGCTGCGCGGCGGCGAGCGCGGAGAGCGTGCCGACATCGCGCCAGTAGGCGCGTTCTTCATAATCCTGCACGCCCGGCACCGCGTTCTCGGCGAAGTCGTAGGCGTAGACGCGGCTCGCCTGGCAGACGCGCGGCAGCACGTCGCGCCCGAAGTCGACCTCGCCGAGCTTGCGCGCCTCTTGCAGCACGCGCTCGAGCACCTGCGGCTCGAACAGATAGTTGCCCATCGAAGCGTAGGCGAGCCGCGGGTTGCCCGGGATCGGCTGCGGCTGCTTCGGTTTCTCCTGGAATTCACGCACCCGGCCGTCGGCCGCGGCGGTCAGAACGCCGAAGTTGCGCGCCTTGTCGGCGGGCACGGCCAGCGCCGAGACGGTGACCTCGGCGTTGCGGCTGCGGTGGAAGTCGACCATCTGGCGCACATCCATCCGATAGATATGGTCGGCGGCGAACACCGCGACCAGATCGGGCGAGTGCGCCTGCAGCAGCTCGAGGTGCTGGTACACGGCATCCGCCGTGCCCTTGAACTGGCCGCCGAGCGTGTTGGAGCGCGGCAGCAGCACCTTGATGGCCCCTTCGGACTCGTCGAACCACGGCGACCAGGCCGCCTGGATGTGCTTCATCAGCGACTCGGGCTTGTACTGCGCCAGCACGTAGATCGTCGAGATGCTCGAATTGACCAGGTTGGAGAGCACGAAGTCGCAGATGCGATAGCCGTTGGCGAAAGGAAGCGCCGGCTTTGCGTGCTCGGCAGTCAGCGGATAGAGCCTGGTCCCTTCACCGCCGGCGAGAACGAGAGCGACGATTTTCATTTGCGCTGTACCTTTTGGAAGTTCTTTTGGGGGATGGCGATGGATCATATGGACCGGTAGCGATCCGTACTATCGACCGGACGAGGTTCCTGCTGTAACGCCGGCCGCACCCCGGGTAGTCGGATGGCGACAGGAGATTCAAGTCGCGGCGATATCCCGCGTTCACTGCCCGCCCTACCATCTTCGCCGCGGGGGTATTCGCCTTGACCTTGCCCCATCGATCTCTCTCAGTGTCTTTTGCGGTCGCCGTCGTGGCGACGCTGTTCACGCTGGCCTCGGACGAGGCTTACGCGCCGGACGGCGCATTCATGGAGTTCTCCTGCATCCCGGAGGAAACCTTCCCGGCGGCCGCGCCGCGCGATCCGGCGGAGGCGGTGCTGGTGAAGTACCTGTCGCGGCGCTTCCTGATCGCCGGACAGGCCACGGAGCAGATGGTGGGGGCGGCCTATCGCGCCGCGCGCGAGGTCGGACTCGATCCGCTGCTGGTGCTCGCGGTGATCTCGGTCGAGTCGCGCTTCAACCCGATCGCCGAGAGCGTCATGGGCGCCAAGGGCCTGATGCAGATCATCCCGAAGTACCACCAGGCGAAGCTCATGGAGCAGGGTGGCGAGGCCGCGCTGCTCGACCCCGAGGCGAACATCCTGCTCGGCGCGCGCATCCTGCAGGAATATGTGTACCGCACCGGAACGCTCGAAGCCGGGCTGCAGTTCTATAACGGCGCTTTCCGCGACGGCTCGGCGCAATACGCGCAGAAGGTGATGGCGGAGCGCGACCGGTTGCTGGAGGTGATCCAAGGCACGACGACGGTCGCGATGCATGGCAGCTAGAGCTTTCCAGGCGCTCGTCCTTCTGTGGGCGCTGGCGCTGCCAGCGGCGGCGCAAGCGGTCGTCACTACCGAAGACGTGGCGGAGATCCGCGCGGTAATCAACCGCCAGCTCGATGCCTTCCGGCGCGACGATGCGCAGCAGGCCTTCGCGCTGGTTTCGCCAGACGTGCAGCAGGCCTTCGGCACCCCGGAGCGCTTCCTCGATACCGTGCGGGTTTCCTACCGCGTCGTGTACCGGCCGAGCGCGGTGGCGTTCCTCGGCCTCACCGTCATCGGCCAGGACGCGGTGCAGCAGGTGCAGCTCACGGACCGCTCAGGCAGCGTGTGGCTCGCCTTCTACGCGATGCAGCGCCAGCGCGATGGCAGCTGGCGCACCAACGGCTGCCACCTGGCGCAGCCGGTCAAGACGATTCCGACGTAAGCTTTCGCCTCCCGTGGAGGCGCCCGCACGATCCCTCGTTGCTCCGAGCACCGTCTGGCGCGGGCGGGCGCATCCGCTCGGCGCCACCTGGGACGGCGCCGGCGTCAACTTCGCGCTGTTTTCCAAGCACGCCGAGCGCGTCGAGCTGTGCCTGTTTGATCCGCGCGGCCGGCGCGAGATCGAGCGCGTCGAGCTGCGCGAGCGCACCGACTTCGTCTGGCACTGCTATCTGCCCGACGCGCGGCCCGGGCTGCTGTACGCCTACCGTGTCCACGGCCCGCAGGATGGCGGCCACCGCTTCGACCCGAGCAAGCTGCTGCTCGATCCGTACGCCAAGCTGATCCAGGGAAAGATCAACGCCGGCCTCGGCCGCAGCCAGGTGATCGACACCGCGTTCAGCTGGGGCGATGACCGTGCGCCGCGCACGCCCTGGCGCGACACCGTGATCTACGAGTTGCACGTCAAGGGATTCACCCAGCGCCATCCCGAGGTGCCTGAACAGCTGCGCGGCACCTATGCGGGACTCGCCAGCCTGCCGGTGATCGAATACCTGAAAAGCCTCGGCGTCACGGCGATCGAGCTGCTGCCGGTACAGGCCTTCGTCGACGAGCGGCGGCTGGTGCAGAACGGCCTGCGCAATTACTGGGGCTACAACACCATCGGCTTCTTCGCCCCCGAGCTGCGATATGGGTCGAGAAGCGCGGCTCGCGACACCATCGGCGAGTTCAAGACCATGGTGAGGACGCTGCACGAGGCCGGGCTCGAGGTGATTCTGGATGTGGTCTACAACCACACCGGGGAAGGCGACCATACCGGGCCGACGCTCGCCTTCCGCGGCCTGGACAACTCGATCTACTACCGCCTCGACCCGGCAAACCCGCGGCGCTATCTCAACTACACCGGCACCGGCAACAGCTTCAACACCAGCCACCGCGTGGTGCTCGCCCTCGTCATGGACAGCCTGCGCTACTGGGTGCAGGAGATGCACGTCGACGGCTTCCGCTTCGATCTCGCGCCGACGCTGGCGCGCAATGCCTCGCAGGCGTTCGACCGCAACGGCGCCTTTCTCTCGGCGATCCGCCAGGACCCGGTGCTCGCGCGCGTCAAGCTGATCGCCGAGCCCTGGGATCTCGGCGAGGGCGGCTACCAGCTCGGCAACTTCCCGCCCGGCTGGGTCGAGTGGAACGACAAGTATCGCGACGCGGTGCGCTCGTTCTGGCGCGGCGATCCCGGCACCGTGGGCGAGCTGGCCTCGCGGCTCACCGGCTCGAGCGACATCTTCCAGCCCGCCGGGCGCAGCCCGAGGTCGAGCGTCAACTTCGTCACCTCCCACGACGGCTTCACGCTACAGGACCTGGTGAGCTTTGATCGCAAGCACAACGAAGCCAATCTCGAAGGCAACCGCGACGGCAGCGACAACAACCGCAGCTCGAGCTACGGCGCCGAGGGACCGTCCGCGGACGCCGCCATCGTGGCATTGCGCGCGCGCCAGAAGCGCAACCTGCTCGCGACGCTGCTGTTCTCGCAGGGGCCGCCGATGCTCATCGCCGGCGACGAGCTCGGGCGCACGCAGCAGGGCAACAACAACGCGTACTGCCAGGACACCGAGCTGTCGTGGCTCGACTGGGAAGCTGCCGACGCCGAGCTGCAGAGTTTCGTGCGCGAGCTGATCGCGCTGCGCAAGCGCCATCCCGCATTCCGGCGCCGCAGCTACCCGAAGCCCGAGGATGTGACCTGGCTCGCGCCGCAGGGCAGGGCCATGTCGCAGGACGACTGGACCAACGCGGAGACGCGCGCGCTCGGCATGCTGCTGCTCGGCAAGCAGCTCGCGGAGCGCGACGACCGCGGCGCGCCGCTCGAGGATGACGACCTCCTGCTGCTGCTCAACGCTGGCGAAGAGGCGCTGGAGTTCAGGTTGCCGGGCCAGGGCTGGCAGCTCCTGCTCGACACCGCCGCGCCTGGAAGGGGTGTTGCAGATCCCTACTACCTGCAGCCGCGCTCGCTCGCGCTGCTCGTCAAAGCCAGGTAGAGAGTCCCATCTCGAACGGATGGGTGAGCTGGTCGTGCCGCGGATAAACGCGGATGCGGTAGTCGAGCCTGCCCGCGAGCCCCGGCTTCAGATCCAGGCGGTAGCGCTGCTCGCCGCCGTCGCCGTCGCCGGCAGGCGTGAGCTCGTGGCTGTGCGAGAGCGGCGCCGACTCGCGTAGCGCGCGGGTCAGCAGCAGCTCGACGCAGACATCGGCCGGGGTCAGGCCGTTCAGCTTGACGCCGACCTCGATCGACATCGCCTCGCCGAACTGGATGCGCTCCTTCGGCGTATCGAGCCGGCGCAGCGCCACGCCCGGCCACGCCGCGCGCACGCGCGCCTTCCACGCCGCGACGTTCTTCGCCGCTTCAAAGCCGTTCTGCGTGTAGCGCTGCCCCTGGCGCGCCGCCGGCAGGTAGTACTTCGAGACGTATTCGCCGAGCATGCGCGAGGCGTCGTAGCGCGGCAGCAGCGAGGCCATCGAGCGTTTCGCCATGCGGATCCACTCGGCGGAGTAGCCGCCTTCGGCGCGCCGATAGTAGGTCGGCGTGACGCTGTCCTGCAGCAGCTCGTAGAGCGTGCGCGCTTCCTCCTGGTCGCGGCGGTGCTGGTCGAGCTGCGGGCTGGCGGGCTTGATCGCCCAGCCGTTCTGGCCGTCGTAGCCCTCGTCCCACCAGCCGTCGAGGATCGACAGGTTGATGACGCCATTCATGCCGGCCTTCATCCCCGAGGTGCCCGAGGCTTCCAGCGGATGCACCGGGTTGTTGAGCCACACGTCCACGCCGGACACCAGGCGCCGCGCGATGTGCAGGTCGTAGCCCTCGATGAACAGCAGGCGCCCCTGGAACTCCTCCTGCCCCGACATGTGCACCAGCGTGCGGATCAGCTCCTGGCCGGGCTCGTCGGCCGGATGCGCCTTGCCCGCGAACAGGAACACCACCGGGCGATCCTTGTCGCCGACGATGCGGCGGAAATTGTCGAGATCGTTGAACAGCAGCGTGGCGCGCTTGTAGGTGGCAAAGCGCCGCCCGAAGCCGATGGTCAGCGTGTTGGGCTTGGCCGGATCGCAGTAGCGCAACAGCCGCTCGAGGTGCGACTCGCTGCCGTGGTTGCGCAGGTGCTGGCGCGAGATGCGATGGCGCAGCATGTGCAGCATGCGCGCCTTGATGTCCTGGCGCACGCTCCAGAAGATGTGGTCCGGGATGTCGCGGATCTTTTCCCAGATCCCCGGGTGTCCCAGGCGATGCATCCATCCCACGCCGAGGAAGCGGTCCAGCACCTCGCCCCATTCCGGCGCGAGAAACGTGGTGACGTGCACGCCGTTGGTGATGTAGCCGACCGGATTTTCCTCCGGGGTCACCTGCGGCCAGTAGTCCTTCAGCAGGCGCTGCGACACGCCGCCGTGGATGCGCGAGACGCCGTTCACGTAGCGCGCGCCGCGGATCGCGAGCGCCGTCATGTTGAAGTCGCCGCCCGCGGGCGGCCGCGCCAGCGCGGCGAGCTTGTCGGGCGCGTTGGAAAGATCGCCGAAGGCGCTCTTCAAATAGGGCAGCACCGTGCTGTCATTGAACTGATCGTGGCCCGCCGGCACCGGCGTGTGCGTCGTGAACACGGTGTTGGAGGCGACCGCCTCGAGCGCGGCATCCATCGACATCCCCTCGGCCACCAGGCTGCGCACGCGCTCGACGATCATGAACGCGGCGTGGCCTTCGTTGATGTGCCAGACGCTCGGTTTCAGCTCCATCGCGGTGAGCGCGCGCACGCCCGCGACGCCGAGCACCAGCTCCTGCTCCAGGCGCGTGGTGCGATCGCCGCCGTAGAGCCGGTGCGCGATGGCGCGGTCGCGCTCGTTGTTCTCGGACACGTCGGTGTCCAGCAGAAACAGGCGCACGTGGCCGATGCGCGCCTGCCAGACTTTCACCGCGAGCTTGCGGCCGGGGAAGGCGAGCTCGACGGTGAGATGGCGGCCGTCCTTCTGCACCGGCTCGATCGGCAGGTCGGTGAATTCCGAATCGTGGTATTCGGCGCGCTGGCGGCCCTCGGCGTCGATCGTCTGCACGAAGTAGCCCTGCCGGTAGAGCAGGCCGACGCCGACGAAGGGCAGCTTGAAATCGCTCGCCGCCTTGCAATGGTCTCCGGCAAGGATGCCGAGGCCGCCCGAGTACAGCGGCAGGCTCTCGTGCATGCCGAACTCGGCGCAGAAGTACGCCACCAGCTCGTCGCCCTTGAAGCCGCCCGAGCTCGACTGGAACGGCGGCTCGGCGTGGTAGGCGTCGAACGCCGCCAGCACGCGCGTCAGGCTGTCGAGGAAGGCGGGATCGCTCGCCGCATCGATCAGGCGCTGCTCGTCGATGCGCTTCAGCATCGCCTTCGGGTTGTGGCCGACGGCGTCCCACAGCGTCGGATTCAGGCGCGCGAAGATGGCGCGCGTCGCGCGGTCCCAGCTATACCAAAGATTGCCCGCGAGCTCCTCGAGCCTCGCGAGGCGCTTCGGAATCTTCGGATTGACTTCGAGCTGGTAGCGGGTCCCTGGGGGCATGACGTCTACGAGCGACAGCTATTGCTGCGGTTCACTACTTACGCTGCCGCAAAGCGGCGCATTCTACAGAAACAATGTGGCGTGGCTAGCGGGTCGCCAGCGAACTGCGGAGTGACGCAAGTCACATGCCGTGAGGCCGCCGCCGGTGCACGACCCTGCACCATCTTGATGCTTTGCGATCAACTAAATCGGGTCAGGCGTCTTTGAGAGCCCAGCCGTAGGGCAAGCCGTAGCGCCACACATTGAAGAGCTGATTCGACCCCTGAGCGCCAAGAATCCGCAGGATGCGATCGAAATAGCGAAGCGCTCGTTCCTGTTCCTCGGAGTCGAAGCGCTCGAATCCATAGAGGGAGTCCTTGAGGATGGCGAGGACGAATGACTTTCGGGGCGCCTTTCGCAGCCCCGCCAGGAGTTGATCGACGACGAGGTTTACTCCTTCCTCAGCGACTAAGCGAATGCGCTCATTAGTTGCGCCAGGATAGAAATTCTTGGGATCCGGCTTGAACTTGGGCTCGGCGCGCAATTGCTGGAGTTCCTCAATCACCTGAGGCGTTACGACTAGATCGGTGTCCGGGAATGACGTAGGCCATACCCGGAACAGGAGCCCGGTGAAGCCGGCGATCACGAATGCGGCGAGCAGGGTCAGGACCACGGCTATCGCGACGAGCGCCTTCCCCGACTTCCGCCCAGTCATCGGTTCAGCCAGTGGGCCGCCGTGAGCAGCCCTTCGGCCACCTCGCGCGGTTTCTCGACGTGGCCGTAGTGCGTCATGGGCAGATCGAAAACCAGGATGCGGATGGCCGCGCCGGGGTTCCTCTCCCGGAACTGGTTCGCGATGGTGAGCTCCCGGGCCTTCGCGGCGGTCGTCTTGTGCCAATGGCCTTGATCCCACTTGCCCACCACCCAGAGCATTCGGCGGTAGCCGGCGAGTGGCGCATGGTTCGCTGCAAAGAGGTCCTTCGAAACCTGATCGAGCCTGACCGGCAGTTTCGTTGCAGCCAGCGCTTCGCGCATCTCGCCTTCGAGCTTGGTCTGCAGCTCCACCATCCCGTAATGCTCGAGGTCCTGCAACACCTGCTTGAAATTGGGACGGTTTCGCTCGACCAGCGCGAGCCAGCGCTGCGCCACCTGTAGATCGGTCATTCCGGGCGCGGCGACGGGGTTGAGCGGGCCGATGTATCCGCTATTCACGTACTCTTCCGCGTCGCGCGGGCGCAGCTCCCACAGCGGAGGATATTTCGCCAGCGCTTTCACGTTTTGCGCGCGCCTGCCGGCCTGTTCCTCCCACTCCTTCCTGAGATTCGAAGGGCCGCCGCTGCCCCAGCCGAGGAAGCGTCCCTTGAGCCTCGTGGCCAGCGCTTTCTCGCCCATGGCGAGGAACCCGAGCTCGCCCGAGGTCGAATGCCCGATGATCAGGATGTCTCCGGCGGTTTCCCTCACGATCAGGCGCCGCAGCCCTTCGATCGCCATGCGGTTCGTGTAGATCGCGTTCCTCACCTTCACTTCGTCCGCCGAAAGATCCCGGTCGAGCAGATACTGCGGTGCCCGCTGCGAAGCGGGCAGCGTCCACCCGCCGTACCTGAAATTGCCCGGGATGGTGACGATGAGCACGTTGGCGCTCTGCGCGAGGTACTGCCCGAGGCCCGGGCGATTGAGCGGATCGACGAAGAACTCGTACCAGTTTGCCGATCCGCCGTTGATGATGACGATCCACGGCAGCGCTTTCGCCTTCGGGTCGAGGCTTTCGAGGCGCAGCCCGGTAATGTCCCAGTCGAGCCCGTAGTACGGGTAGCGAACCACGGCCCACTTCGCCCTGTAGCCCAAGGTCGCCGGCGCAATCCTTTCCAGGTCTCTCGGATCGAACGCGCCGCCGGGCCCCTTGTCCGCCAGCTCCTTGACCGTCCTGCCCGCGTCTGGAAGGGCGAGGGACTTTCCCAGCTGCTGGAAAAGCTCGGGTGAGACCGTCACGAATGGCTCCGGCTTCTCAAGCAAATCCATGATCGGAGGAAAGGGAGCCGCCGTCAGTTGCATAGGCGAGAGCGACGCGCAGAAAATCAGCGAGCCGGATACGAAAACGCGCGTGAAGTTCATGTGGGGTTGATCGAGTGCAACCTACGCAACCTCAAGTAGAGCTCGCGGGTTTTTCTGAGCGATCAATAGCAAGGTGCGAGCTGCGCCGGACGGAGCGCGGCGGCCTTGCTCCCACTCTTGAAGCGTGCGCACCGAAACGCCAAGGAGCTGCGCAAAACGCGCTTGCGAAAGGCCCGTGCGCTCACGAACAGAAGTCACGGATGGGAGATTAACCACCCGTCCGTGTTCACCGCGTTTGATCTCCCGAATACCTTCAAGAATCTCGAGGCCAATGTTTCGTTTTGCCTTAGCCATCAACTTCCTCCTTGATCTTGCGAAGAACGTGAGCAGGGATGCTCTGTTCCTCGTTCTTTGCGTAGATCGTCAGCATCCAGATGATTCCATCACGGGTCTTGGCATAGTAGATGACCCGAATACCGCCACGCTTTCCGCGACCAGGTTGTGACCAACGCAGCTTTCGGACACCGCCGGATCCCGGTACCAGGGCACCGCGGTCCGGCGCATCGGCCAAAGCGGCTTGCAGTAGGGCGTACTCATCATCCGTCAAATACTCGCCAAGTAAGCGAGAGAACAGCTTCGTCTCGATGAAGCTGAACATCTAGCGCATTATACGTCATTGACGTATAGCGTCAAGCGGAATCTAGACAGAATGGCTTAACGCGAAGAGGCGCTTACCGGCCTCGTGCACCGGCCTGCACATACTCCTCGAAGGCGATCTGCTGCGCAGGATTCGGAAGCTTGAGCTGCCCCGCATATCAGCTTGATCGACCGTCGTCACTTCGATGACGCCGCGTTGCCCATGCGGTTTTATGTAAACCAGAAACACTGCAAATCGGATGAGGTTCTCGGTCCGCTGCAACCGGTTGTTAGGCGTCCGTGGGCCCTTAGTGCCGCAGAACAACATGCGTGGCCTTCTCCGACGCTGCAAATTCAACGCATTCGTATCCCAGAGCCCGCAAGTTAACGCCTTCGAACAGTCGCTCTCCACTACCTAGCAGGACCGGTGCGATAGCAATGTGAAGCTCATCTATAAGGCCCTCACGAAGATACTGCTGGATGGTGTTGCGCCCACCACCAATTCGCACGTCTCTTCCGGCGGCCGCCTCTCGTGCCCGGTCGAGCGCCTCGCGAATGCCGCCTGTGATGAACTGAAACGTCGTGTTGCCTTCCATCTCAATGGGTGGACGCGCATGATGAGTCAGGATGAAGACTGGAACGTGATACGGCGGATTGTCTCCCCACCAGCCTTTCCAGTTCATGTCCGGCCAGGGACCGCGAATCGGTCCGAACATGTTCCTTCCGAGAATCCATGCCCCAACATTCTGAAAGCCGCGCGAGGCGAAGTCTTCGTCAACCCCCGTTGTGCCGCCGTCTTTGCCAAACAGGGCCCGCTGGAGCGTGCGTGTCGGGAATAGCCACTGGTGCAGATCTGTCCCGCCAATGCCGAGCGGATTGCTGACGTCTTGATTTGGACCCGCTCCGTATCCGTCCAGCGAGATGGTAAAGCTCTCAACGCGAACTCGTGTCATCTTCATTCCTCAGTCTAGACGCCCCCGCAAACGGCACTAGCCATCGCGAGTACGCATCGCTATCAGGCCTGTACCTGTCACATGTGCTCATCGGGAAGTCTGCTGCCCGAGCTCTTGGGCAAGCCCGATGAGAATTCCTTCGGGCCCCCGGATGTAGCAGAGCCGATACGTATCTTCGTACTGGACCACTTCGCCGACGAGCTCCGCGCCGCGCTTCCTGAGCCGGGCGAGCGTATCGTCGATGTTCTCCACGGTGAACATGACGCGTAGGTAACCGAGAGCGTTCACCGGGGCGCCGCGGTGATCGGCGACCACAGGCGGCGCGAGGAATCGCGAGATCTCGAGCCGGCTGTGACCGTCCGGCGTACGCATCATGGCAATCTCTACGCGCATGTCGCGCAATCCGGTGACGCCATCTGCCCAGTCTCCTTCGATTGGGGCGCGCCCCTCGAGCTCGAGGCCAAGTTCGGTGAAGAATTCAATGGCCGCGTCGATGTCTTCTACCACGATGCCGACGTTGTCCATACGCTTGACCGTCATGATGTTTCCTTGGCGTCGGCCAAGAACCGGTAGTTAGAGGGCGCGATCATCTTGCCTCCGAAGCCTCAACCACAAGAGTGCTCGCTGCTAGATCATGAATTGCGCGACGATCAGGCCTCGCGGGCAATGTAAGGAACGAGATGATTCCAAGGAACGCCTTGAACTTCTCCCCGTACTTCGCAATCTTTCGAGGTCCAGCTTTTGCCACAACACACCTCCGAGCTGTTAGCTCGAGGTGTCAACTAATTCGGGGGAAGCTTGGCGTCGAGCAACAACCGGCTGTTAGGCATGCGACCTCTTCCTAGCGCGCGCGGTCAGCGAACCGGCGCGCTCGACCCGCGATCGGTCGGGCTCCGGCGCTGGATATCCACTGGCGGCGGCCGTGTCGCCTGAGGTGGTGGAGGCCGCTTGGTCACAAGCTCCAGCCTCCGCTTCAAGCCATTTCCCGGATTTGCTGCGTCGAACGCTTCCACTTCCTCTCGCATCGCCTCCCACAGCAGGTCCGTGTTCCTGATATCCGCATCCCAGTCGCATCCGAATGAGTCGATCGGCAAGCCGAGCTTGAAGCGCCATGCATTGGCGTCGCCTTTCGTGAAGCGACGCATCGGAATGATAGCCTCGGATGGTTTGAGCAACGTGCCCACGAGCGGAATGCTGCGAATCGGCTGGTGCACCACGGCCGCTCCGCCGGGGACGTAAAAAGTATAGTCGGGGTGATACGCGATGAGGTTCGCGCCATACCGGTCAAGGCGCATCGAACGGTTGCCCGACCAGGTCCATGCCTGGATGCGGAAGCGCCCTTCGGCGTCAGCACGGACGGCAGTGCAGTGCAACTGCCGATAGTGTCCGTGACCGAACATCGAGCCGCCATCGCCTCCCACTTTCGCGACGACGATGGCGCCGGCGATCGGGCGTCCGCTATCCGCGTCGATCACCTTGCCGTTGAGTTCGGGGCTTTCCGGGACTGCCGCGAACGCAGATCCGATGGTAAATGCGAGAACAAACGGGATGTGCGTCCAGCCTTTCCAGTGCGCCACGGCATCATTGTCTTGGCTCGGGGTGCAGTGTGTGCGGCACATGCCTAACGTCTTGCTCTGCCGCGGGCCAACCGCGCTGGCGGTTGATATGGCGCTGCGCTGGCGGCCCGTCGGCAGCAGCTAGGTGTTAGAAGGCTCTTTGTGATTCGCAAGCAAACCTCCCGCGAAACCGGCGACCGCGAAGACCACATTCGCAAAGACAGTCCCTTCGATTTTGCCAAAAGCAAGAGCGAGCGCGGAGATGACTAGCGCGAGTGCAAGCAACAAGACGCTTGTGGAAAAACGACCGAAGCCGGGGGTCTTCGTCATGAAGATGCCAACGATTGCACCTGAGCCCAAAATGAAGATTGCCAGGCCGAGCCAAAAGTTGTCTGTCATAGAGCCTCGCGGTCTTAGCTTTCTTTTTCAGTTTTGCCGATCCATGCACCCAGAGCCATAAGACCAAAGAGCAGGGCCACAAAGATGAGCCACAAAAACAGCCACTCGGAATAGCCATTGAGGAAATTGCCCGTGACGCTCCAAGCTCCAATGAATACGGCAATCTGGCCGATGACCGGCAACATCAGCACGCCGCCGGCCGCCACGTAACCCCACCAACCCGGGCCTGCGAGTCCGTAAGCGATGAGCGCCGTGTAGAAATGCAGGATGGCGCCGCTCAGCCAGACCAGTGGTATTGCAAACATCGAAGGCAGGAGGATGATGCCGCCAATGATCTGCCGGAGCGTCATTTGAGCCTTCTAACGTGGAGGTGTACGGCGCGCCGCAGCAAGGCGCTTAGCAAAGCACGGCGGCTCGCGGCGCGTCCGCACCACCGCCAAGTTAGATTGTCGGTTCTTCAACTCCATGACTCTGGAACATCATTGCTTAGTTCCTTGTAGGTTCTGTGGTTAGTTGAAGGGGCGTTATCGATCCTTT
>Ga0209647_1000546_pt1 | contig 35318 bp, 25 predicted proteins | sample GraSoi_2013_60cm_FD_185827 | JGI IMG/M metagenome (GOLD analysis project Ga0209647, IMG submission 185827) | Grasslands soil microbial communities from the Angelo Coastal Reserve, California, USA - Sample 9_17_2013_60cm (SPAdes) (version 2) | ecosystem: Environmental > Terrestrial > Soil >... | reverse complement strand
ATCCAACGTCGCCATCACTTTTACGTGTTTTCCTTCGTACTGTTGGGCTTTGCTCTGGTCGTCCAGTTGATAGGAGGTTTGGCTGGCAGTATCCCGCAAAACCAGTTTATCGCCGGACTTTGTGATTTTGCCTTCGAAGCTCTGTGCGGAGCGCTGATCGCCCTGGGTACCGACTGGTTGCTGCATGGTATCCGGAGTTTGCGTCGACGGCGCGCTCTGACTTGACGGCGCGCTTTGCGTCGAAGGCGTCCCTTGAGCGAGTAGATTGAAGCCAAGCCCGGTCAACCCGAGCATTGCCACCACGGCGAGAAGTTTCTTCATTGTGTCTTGCCTCCAAATGTGAGTTTCGAATTTGAATATCTTGCAATTAAACTCGTGCAGGCCGGGTGCAAACGTAGTGCCAAAGCATTTGCGTTGACTAACTGGCTGCCTGGGCGCGAGATAGGCGGTTGCGAAAAGACTATTCGCCCCAGCACAGAGTAGAAAATTCCAGAGCGTCTGAAAGTTATGGTTACCAGGTCCGGGCAACCCGTACAGGGGTTACTGCATGCCGGACAGCTAGAGTGGGATTGTTTCTTTATGGCTACAGCATTTCACCGATGGGTTTGGGCCGGCTCTAGGTGGATAGTGAGTGAAGGCTGGATTCCTGGACACGAGCGAGTTCGCAAAACGCTGAACGGGATCAGCAGAAACTCAACTCGGAGGTTCTTCAATGTCTGTACGAAAAGGTTCTCTCCTCTCCCTGCTGCTCTTCTGCACGATTTGGGTTGTGGCGCAGAGTGCGCCTTCTAGCGGAACATTGCCCGCCGGCGCTCCAGGAGCCACGGGACAAACCCAAACACCGGGTACGGCGACGCCGCCGGGAAGCACCGCAACACCCCCGGGAAGCACCGCAACACCCCCGGGAAGCACGGCGACGCCGCCAGGGAGTTCTGCGACTCCGACCACGCCGCCTCCGGCGACGACCACCGTTCCCAGCTCAACCTCTCCGAACACGCCTTCTCCAGGGAGCAGCACGCAGCCGTCGTCGACTGATCCGAACGCGACTCCGAGCAGTACTCCTTGTGTAACGCTGCCGGACACCGCGGCTGGTTCGACGCCGAATAGTCGTTCGACGTCGAATGCCGGGTCTTCCAAACCGGGCTCGTCACCATCAACATCGGGAAACAAACAAGGTAATTCGCCGACGCCAGGGACGCCGGAAACGACGCCCTCTGGTAGGCCATGCCCACCTGTCGCCTCGCCCGATTCAACCAGCACGCCGCCTTCGAAGTGAACAATAAGGGTGGAGTTTCGGCTCCAACCTTTGAACGCGGGCCCGACTCTCCCGGGTCCGCTTTTTCGCAGGGCGCTTCGGAAAAGTTCTCTCCGCTTCGACGCTCGGCTTGGAGGCTTCGGCAACAGTTGCAATTATGACAGCGGGGCGATCGACGTTCCTATGAACAGTTGAGCGCGGATCATAATTCGACTGCTGATCGCCTGATGAGGCATCTGCACTAATGCAATTGCGGCGGGGGGCCCGGCTCCGCCGTTGCTGGCGCCATCATATTCCGGCTGCTCTCAAGACCTGGCCGAGAAATCCCCAGCTTCTGCATCTTGTGGATTAGTGTAGTGCGCTTCAAGCCAAGTTTAGCGGCCGCGCCTTTCGGGCCGCCGATCACCCAACCGACCCCTTGCAGCGTGTGCAGAATGAGTGCGCGTTCCGAGTCCTTCAGAGTAGTTGCGGCCGGAGACGAGATGACGACAGCCTGAGTCCCGGCCATCGGCAAAGAATTGGGAAGCACGCCATCGTCCGAAAGGATCACGGCGCGTTCAATCAGGTTCTGCAGTTCGCGGATATTCCCCGGCCACGGATACGACGCGAGCGCAGCCATTGTTTCCGCGGGAATATGTTCAATTTGCTTACGCATCCGGCGACAACAAACCTCGACAAAATGCGTCACCAGCGCCGGAATATCTTCCCGACGCTCCCGCAACGGCGGCAGCAGCACTGGGAAAACATTCAGACGGTAATAGAGGTCGCTACGAAATCCGCCGCGATTCACCATCTCCATCAGATCACGGTTCGTGGCCGCCACCAGGCGAACGTCCACTTGATGAGTCCGGCCGCTGCCCAAGCGTTCGAACTCCTGTTCCTGGAGCACGCGCAGCAGTTTGGGCTGCAGCGCCGGCGGTATATCACCCACCTCGTCCAGGAAGAGAGTGCCTTTGTCGGCTAGTTCGAAACGGCCAATCTTTTGCGCGATGGCTCCGGTGAAGGCGCCTCTCTCGTGGCCAAAAAGTTCACTTTCCAGCAAATCCAGCGGGATGGCGGCGCAATTCAGCTTTATGAACGAGCGTCCACACCGCGAGCTGAGGTTGTGAATTGCGCGCGCAATCAATTCCTTGCCGGTGCCGGTTTCTCCCTGGATAAGCACGGTGGAATCCGTAGGCGCGACGCGTTCGACTTGTTCCAGCACAGCTTCCAGAGCGGGACTGCTACCGATGACTTGCTCGAATCTGCGCGGATTACGGTCCTGGTCACCGGACCCAAATCTTTCGAAAGCTCCCACAGAGGACCTCCTTGCGTTCGCGTGCCTGCTTCTGTGTTGGATCAACTCTCCAAAGCTGCTCGAACACTCTCGAGCAGAACTTCGTCGTCGAACGGTTTTGCCATGAACTCCACGGCGCCTGCTCGCAACGCTTGCATCCGCATTTTTTCGTCTCCGTGTGCCGTTATGAAGATGGTCGGAATCCTGCAATGCTCAGCGTTCAGCTGGGCCTGCAATTCCAGGCCGGACATTCCCGGCATGCGGATATCCGCGATCAGACATGCAGTCTCGCGATGTTGGCCGGAGGTCAAAAATTCCTCCGCCGAGGCAAACGCTCGCGCTGGCAAGCCGACCGCTTTCAGCAGTCCCTGCAATGCGCTCCGCATCAAATCATCGTCATCGACAATCGCAACTAGGTTGGTCTTTCCCTGAATGGCCATGGCAGCAAGTTAGCATTGGTGTCAGAAAGAGTGCAATCATGCTTTGGTATGAGTACAGTAATACTGGCGTAAGCAGGAAGTGCTTGAGAAAGTGGTAGTTACAAAGGGAAGAACCGGCGCCTCAAAAAGGAACGCCAGCGGAGGTCATTCATGGGCCTCGGCCTTGCTGGGGAGAGTGAAATGGAAGGTAGCCCCGCGTGGAGAGTTGTCGATAGCCCACAAGCGTCCGCCATGCGATTCAACGATGGAGCGGCTGATCCGAAGTCCCATGCCGGTGCCGTGAACCTTCGTGGTAAAGAACGCGTCAAAGATCCGGTCTGCCTGCTGCGGCGGCAACCCCACGCCGGTGTCGCTGACGGAGAGCATGACTTGCTCATTCTCCGATGGCTGCGATTGGATGACGAGATTCCGCGTCCTATCCACCTCCTTCATCGCATCGATGCTGTTCATGATGAGGTTCATCAGGACCTGCTGCAATTGCACGCGATCTCCCATAATCTGGGGAATATCCGCGGCCAGGTCCGTTCGGACCAATATCGAATATCGCGTCGCCTCCTTGCGCAACAGGACGATCATCTCTCGGATCACTTCATTCACATCCACCAACTCCCGTTGCGGAGTACCCTTCTTGAAGAGCAAACGTATCCGGTCGATGATCTCGGCCGCTCGCGTCGCGTCTTTCACGACTCTCAACGAAGCCTCGCGTGCCTCTTCCAGATCAGGCTGATCGCGCGTGAGCCAGCGCAAGCAGGTATTGGCGTCGGTGACGGCGGCGGCAATCGGCTGTTTCACTTCATGCGCCAGGGAAGCAGTCAGCTCTCCCAGGGTGGTCACCCGGCTGATGTGCGCGAGATCCGCCTGCGCCTGACGCAACGCCCCTTCAGCTCGGTTACGGGATTCCTCAACCCGCCGTTTTATCTCCATCAAGCCGGTGATCAACAGCGCCACAGCCAGGAAAGCTGCAAACCGCAAGAAGGTAGCCGACTCGCTGGCTTGGGGGAACTCCGTCCGCAGAAAAAAGTGGTCGAAGGCCAACGCGGAGAGAGCAACCGAGAACAGACCCGGCCCTAAGCCTCCGAAGAGACTGCTCACCGTCACCGCGAGAAGGAAACACGACGAAGGGGCATCTATGGGCCGAGCCACCGCCAGCGCGACCCCACAGGAAATTGTCGTCAGGGCGTAGCCCCGAATTGCCGAGAGAACTTTCATCCGCGATTGCCCGGCGGCGGAAGCTCAAGCTTCCCCGCCATTCTGACCAAGTCCGCCAGTGATTCAGCTTTCATCTTCCGCATGACGTGCCCGCGATGGATCTTCACCGTGATTTCGCTGGTCCCAAGATCAAATGCTACTTGCTTATTGAGCATGCCCGAAACCACCAGGCCCATGACCTCGCGCTCGCGTGCGGTCAGGGAATCGTAGCGCTTTTCCAGTTCGGCCAGCTTACTCTGATGTTCCCGCGCTGCCCGGTCGCGATCCAAAGCCTGGTGGACTGCATCCAGCAAGTCCTGGTCCCGGAAGGGTTTGGTCAGAAATTCCACCGCACCGGATTTCATGGCCCTCACCGACATCGGAATATCTCCATGACCGGTGATAAAGATGACAGGAATCCGGATTCCCGCGTCCGCCAACTCGCGCTGAAAGTCCAGACCGTTGACTCCTGGAAGTCTCACGTCCAGAACCAGGCAACTTGGTCCGTCTAGCCGCTTGCTACGTAGGAACTCTTGCGGTGTCCCGAAGGTCTCGGACCGCAAGCCCTCCGACTTCAGCAGGCCTTGGATAGAGGCACGCACCAAGTCATCGTCATCAATGACAAACACCGTGGAGGGGTTTGCAGGCGTCATTCATGCGCCTCGACTTTGGTGGGTAAGGTAAGGTTAAAGCTAGCGCCGCACGGAGAGTTATCGGCAGCCCACAAGCGGCCGCCATGCGATTCAACGATTGAGCGGCTGATGCGAAGTCCCATGCCGGTGCCGTGAGCCTTCGTGGAAAAGAATGCGTCGAAGATCCTGTCCGCTTGCTGCGCGGGCAGCCCTACGCCGGTATCGCCAACCGACACCATCAGTTGATCGTTCTCCGTTCGCTGCGAGTTGATGATGAGCTCGCGCCTCCCCTCCACCCCTTTCATCGCATCGATGCTGTTCATGATGAGGTTCATCATGACCTGCTGTAACTGCACACGGTCTCCCATTATCTGGGGAAGCGCTTCCGCCAGCTCCGTCCGTACTGATATGGAATGTCGCGATATCTCGTTGCGCAGGAGGATGATCATCTCCCGAATGAGTTCGTTTACATCAACCAACTCCCGTTGCGCAACGCCCTTCTTGAATATGAGGCGGACTCGGGCGATGATTTCCGCCGCGCGGGTTGCGTCTTTAGCCATTCTTGACGCAGCCTCGCGCGCCTCTTCCAGATCGGGTTGATCGCGCGTAAGCCAGCGCAAGCAGGTATTGGCATCGGTGACGGCGGCAGCAATCGGTTGATTCACTTCGTGCGCCAGGGATGCAGTCAGCTCTCCCATGGTGGTCACGCGGCTGGCGTGTGCGAGATCCGTCTGCGCCTGACGAAGCGCTTCTTCGGCATGCTTGCGCTCGGTGATGTCCGTCGAGCTCCCCACAAATTGCACCAAATCTCCCGATGCGTTCAAAACAGGATGGCCGACAGTGTGGATGTGTTTGACAGAGCCGTCTGGAAGAAGGATTCGGAATTCCACTTTGTATTCCGACTTTTCATCTATGGCTTGATCGATTGCCCCTTGCCACTTGGCTCGATCCTCCGGATGAGTGCGCTGCCGACGTTCGTCAAAAGTCGGCGGGCCATTTTCTGGATCGAAGCCATAGATGCGGTACCACTCCTCGGACAGATGCAAGGCGTCTCCTCCCGCTACCCGCCAGGCCCAACTCCCTGTGTGCGTGAGCCTTTGCGCTTCCGCTAAGTACGCCTCGCTTCGCTGCAGCTTCTCTTCCTGTAGTTCCAAGGTCTGGGCAGCGAATCGCCTGTCTACAGAGGACGTCAGAAGAGCCAGTCCGAGGACGATAAAGGTGGCGGCGGCAATTCCGGCGGTGCCGAGGGTGGAAATGCTTACGGCGTGAGACAGGTCCGCCGGCATGCCCGAGGGCGTGAAACTGACGGCGGCCATGCCGGTGTAATGCATGATGGGGATAGCAGCGCCCATCACGACGGCTCCGGCTAACTTTGCCCAGCCGATGCCCGTTTTCTGATCTCGGAAGTGAAACGTAATCCATAGCGCGGCGAGAGCAATCAGAACCGCGAACGCGACCGACAGGACGACGAGAAAGGAATTAAACTGGCATATAGCCGGTAAACGCATGGCGGCCATGCCGATGTAATGCATGCTCGCAATCCCCGCACCCATCAGGACACTTCCGGCGACCGCTCGGGACGCACCCATTTTCTTTCGGCTCACCACGTACAGCGCAATGGCCGACGCGAGAATCGCCGCCAACAGTGACAGCAGAACAGTTGGCCAATGGTAGGCCACGGGAATCGGCAGGATGAACGCCAGCATCCCAATGTAGTGCATGGACCAAATGCCAGTCCCCATCGCACCGGCCCCGCCCAACAGCCAAACCGCGCGAATCCAACCGCCCGCAGCCGTTACGCGGCCTGCGAGATCCAAAGCAGCGTACGACGCAAACATGGCGATCAACACCGAAAGCGCCACGAGCGCGTAGTTGTATACGCCAATCAAGTTCACGGCAGCCATTGGACGTGTTCTCAGCGAACCGCTGACCGCCCAACATCATAGCGCAGTGGCCTCAGCTCGACAGGTCTTACTGGCGTCTCTCCTCGCACTTACCTTGCCGGTCGCGGGCTGGGAACCTTGTAGTCGTCGGTCAATGTCTTCAAGAAGGCGACAAGGTCATCCTCTTCCTGATCTGTCAGCTTAAGGTTGCCGAGTTGTTTCTTGTTAAGGTTGCTCGAATCTTCGGGTGGCGGCCAGCACGCGACCTTTTCGCCGGGGTCTCCTGCCTTGCACCGGGGCAGAACGTCGCGCGTGTTGTAAAAGTGGACTACCTCTTTGAGGCTCTTGAAGTAGCCGTTGTGCATGTAGGCCTTCACGAAGTCGGGTGTAGGACGCATGTCGACGTTGCGCAGTGTGGGTACCTGAAACTTTGCGTCGAATTTGGGAGCGAGTCCGATCCACCCCGAATCAGGATTCAACTGGCCGCTATCGCTTTGCAGGGTGCGCAGAAAGGATCCAACACCGGTGTCGTCGTAAGCCTGTCCCGCCGGATTAGCGCGATAGCCGCGCCCGTCGGAATTATCTTCGTAGTAATACTGCAGCTCTGGATTCCTCGGGACGCCGAGATTGCTGGCTGTGAAGTCGGTGAACAGCGGCTCTTCACCCGGTCCACCGTCGCGGTGACACTGATTGCATCCTGCCTTACCGCGGAACAGCGCATTCCCATTCGCCTCCTGTGGCGTTAACTTTTCTTTTCCCGCCTGCACAAAGTCATACTTGGAACTGAAAGGACTGACTTCCGGCGAAGCTTCATAGGAGGCGGCCGCCAGTCCGAAGCCGTCATACACGTGGTCGGCACGCTGGCGGTCTGCCATGCTGAGATGGACCGGGTGTTGGTCGTCATTCGATGGCGGACCGGGAGTTGCACAAACTTTCTCGACGTTTGCAGGCCATTGAATGGCAAACGAGTCGGCGCCCCAGACCGCCTCAAATAGCTTTCGATAGGGAGCCTTCGAAAGTCGGTACGCGAGACATGCCGAGTCAGGCAGACCCATTTCTACGGGATTGGTTGGCGGACCCTGAGCTTGTTCGGCGCTGGGATTCTGCAAGCGGTAGCCGCTGGCGCGCATGTCCCAAAAATTTCCACCGACGAAGTCGCCTTGAAGGGCGTTGTAATGAAGCACCGGTGCGAGCGTCGCATACATGTAGCTCCGCGGCTTTCTCTGGCTGAATCGCGTTCTGACGGATCCCGGATACGACACTGTACCCATGTTCAGGGATTGAATCGGTCCAGTGAATCCCGTCTCTGGTGTATGGCAGAAACTGCATGCTTCATTCTGATTGACGGAGAGATGCTTATCGAAGAGCATCAGCTTTCCCAGCGTATGGACCTGTCCCTGACGATCGAGCGAGGTCTGGTTCATCTGACGGAGTGTGTCGGCTTCGATACGATCGATGTCAGCGACGACCTTGGCAACTTCCTGCTCGAAACCTGCGGGCATGCGACCGCGAAGGTCGTGAGTCGCTCCAATGGCTGCGACATGTCCCTGATATCGGCTACTGGCGAGGAGCAGTAGGGAGCCAAAGATAAGAAGCCCGACCAACGATAAAAGAAGAGTTCGAGTGCGCATTTGTCACGCCGTGGTCTCAACGAAGAAATCCTCGATCTGGTTCACTTCCACATTGCTGAGGCGCAGCTCGCCCGCGCTCATGACTCCCTCTGCTTGCCAGGCGTTGCGGGCCCCGACGATGGCTCCGGTCACGTCGGGATTGTGCAGCGTCCAGGCAATCGCCACTTCGCCGACGGAACGGTTGTGGCGTTTGGCGATCGCTCGCAAGAGCGCGACCAGCGCCAGATTGCGGGACAGATTTGGGTCCGTAAAGTCTGGATGCCCTTTGCGCCAATCGTCCTTGGGCAGTTCGGCCGCACGCTCGCGGGTCATAGCGCCGGTCAGGAGACCGGAAGCCATCGGGGAATAAACGACGACGCCTATGTCTTCCCGCCGGCAGAAGGGCAAAATCTCATCTTCAATTTTGCGGTGCAACAACGAATACGGAGGTTGCAGAGAAGTTACGGGGGCGATGGCTTCGGCACGTCGCAGTTGTTGAACACTGAAGTTGGAAACGCCAATCCAGCGCACCTTGCCTTCGCGCTTCAGGTCGACAAGCGTGGACCAGCCTTCTTCCAGTTCGTCCGAGTCCGGATCAGGAGGCCAGTGGATCTGGTAGAGATCGATCGCATCGACAGCGAGGCGGCGCAGGCTGTTCTCGACTTCGTAACGGATCGAATCGGCGCTCAGTGCTTTCTGTACCCTACCTTTGGCATCCCAGCGCAGGCCGCACTTGGTAAAGACGTAAGGCTTAGAACCACGCCAGTCCTTCAACGCGCGGGCGACAACTTCCTCGGAGTGTCCCAGACCGTAGACGGCCGCGGTGTCGATCCAGTTGACGCCGAGTTCGAGCGCACGACGAATGGCGGCAATGGAGTCGTTGTCGTCCTGCGATCCCCAGGCGAACTGCCAACCCGAGCCACCGATGGCCCAGGCTCCGTAGCCTACGAGAGTGATGTGCAGGTCGGAATTGCCAAGCTTGCGTGTTTGCATTGCAGTCTCCTTCAAAACTTCCTTTTTCTGATGCGAGAACTGCATTTGCGTTTCCAAACATTCTTTACCCCGGACCAAATCCATTGGATCGTTCCAGTTCACAGCTTTATGTGTGTGCCCAGCTGAGAATCCTGCAGCCATTCGACCCGGTTGAAATCCGTTCCCTGTCGAAATGCCGACGTTGTGTCAACCGCACGACGCTCATCCTCATTTCACGGGCGCTCTCCGGGCGAGACAACCCGCTGAAAATACGCAGTTAAGTTACTTGGTGATTGATTGGAGAGCGGCGTGCCTTTTGATGTCGTACCAGGAGGCACAAACGGCATGGAAGCGGCAGAGACATGCATCGGAAGCGAACCGCGCCTCGCGGTCCGCATCGGCGAAAAAAATCTGGAAATGCAGGACGTTCTCGCGCGTTGTTTGCCCTCGTTTTACAGAAAGGCTTATCGGCACCTGGGCAACGCAGCCGACGCGGAGGACGCGGTTCAGGATGCACTCTTGGCTGCTTACAAGCACATCGACCAGTTCAGGGGGCAATCGCAAATGTCGACATGGCTAACCTCTATTGTCATCAATTGCGCGCGCATGCATTTGCGCAAGAGGCCACGCCAGACCCACCTCTCGGTGGATGAGCGATTCGGGGGAGATGAGGAATATTCCCTGGCAGAACGACTGGCGTACCGCGGACCAAGTCCTGAAGATGAGTGTCGAAAGTCGGAACTGGACACGCGCGTGTTGAAGTTCGCGGCGCAGCTTTCGACTCCGCTGCGAAAAGCATTCCAGTTGCACGACGTGGACGGCCTATCCACGGGCGAAACAGCGCGACTTCTGGGTGTGCCAGACGGGACAGTCAAGGCTCGGGTCTCACGGGCACGCGCGAAACTCAGACGACTGATGCGCCGGACCAGCGATGTACAGCCGCGTTCGGCATCCCCTCGTGCAGCGTCACGATGAGCACTGTTCCCCGCACTTCGGATTTTACGCCAGCATCGGCCGATAACTTCAGCTGAGCGAGCGGCGAAGCTAAGAGCTAAACCGCAGAGCGACGTCCTTCGGTAAATTTACGAACCAGAAAGAAATTTTATGTGGATTGTTCGACTCGCATTACGGCGGCCCTACACATTCGTGGTGATGTCGATCCTCATCCTGATCCTAGGGGGGCTCGCAATCGTTCGCACCCCAACCGACATCTTCCCGAACATCGACATACCCGTCGTGAGCATCATCTGGAACTATAACGGCCTCGTCCCACAGGAGATGAGCGACCGCATCGTCACCACTACGGAGCGTAATCTTACTACCACCGTCGACAACATCGAGCACATCGAATCACAATCGCTCTACGGAATTGCTGTGGTTAAAGTGTTCCTACAGCCCAGCGCCAACATTCAACAGGGTATTGCCCAGGTTACCGCTGTCTCCCAGACCCAACTCAGGCAGCTGCCTGCCGGATCGACGCCGCCGCTCATTCTTGCCTATAGCGCATCGAGTGTGCCTGTCCTCCAGTTGGCCCTCTCCGGACAAAATCTCTCGGAGCAGCAACTCAACGACTATGGTCTTAATTTCATTCGTACGCAGATCATCACCGTCCCTGGAGTTTCGGTGCCCTATCCCTATGGCGGTAAGCAACGTCAGGTGCAGGTGGATCTGAATACCACCGCATTGCAGTCGAAAGGCCTCTCCGCGCTCGATGTGGTCAATGCGATCAGCGTGCAAAACCTGATCCTCCCCACGGGAACGTCCAAGATTGGCTCCAGGGAATACGATGTTTCCATTCCCAACGCAGCGCCGCAGACGATTGCGGATCTGAACCGAATCCCGATCAAAACGATTGGTGGCACCACGATCTATATCAAAGACGTCGCCTGGGTCCGCGATGGCTTTCCCCCGCAGACCAATATCGTACGCGTCAATGGGCAGCGCTCGGTATTGCTGACGATCCAAAAAGCGGGGAACGCGTCAACGCTGAACGTGATTTCGGGCATCAAGGCCCTTCTTCCTCAAATTAAGGCCACCCTTCCGCCCCAGTTGCAGATCTCGCCCCTGAATGATCAGTCGATTTTTGTCCGCGGCGCGATCAGTGGAGTGGTCCGGGAAACCCTGATTGCCGCGTGCCTGACCTCATTCATGATTCTTACTTTCCTGGGAAGTTGGCGAAGCACGGTCATTATCGCCACCTCAATCCCGCTGGCGATTCTGACTTCCATCATCGCGCTTAGTGCGATTGGACAAACAATCAACATCATGACACTCGGTGGACTCGCTCTGGCGGTCGGCATCCTCGTGGACGACGCCACGGTCGAGGTCGAGAATATCAATCGCAACCGGGAGGCCGAGCCAGACAAGGACATGGACGAAGTTGTCCTGGACAGCGCATCTCAGATTGCGACCCCGGCATTCGTGTCGACACTTTCGATTTGCATTGTGTTTGCTCCCATGTTCCTTTTGTCCGGCGTGGCGCGATACCTCTTCGTGCCGCTCGCGGAAGCCGTGGTTTTTGCCATGTTGGCCTCCTATTTCCTTTCGCGGACCATCGTCCCGACAATGGCCAAGTACTTATTACGTGCAGATAAAAAGGAAGCAGGAGATGCCCCCAGCCGCAATCCGCTGGTACGGCTGCAGAAGCGTTTTGAGGAAGCCTTCGAAAGATTTCGTCAAAGCTATCGCAGGCTGCTGGAAGTTTGTCTCCGTCGCCAGCGTGTTTTCCTGGTCGCGTTCTTCGCCAGTTGTCTCGCTTCTCTGGTAGTTCTGATCCCATGGCTAGGCCGGGACTTCTTCCCCAGCGTTGACGCCGGCTCTTTCAAACTTCATATGCGTGCTCCCACCGGAATGCGCATTGAAGAAACCGCCAACCTTTGCGATCAGGTGGAGCGGTCGATTCGAGCGCAGATTCCTGCGAGCGAAGTCCAGAACGTCATTGACAACATAGGCCTGCCTTACAGCGGTATCAATCTCTCCTACAGCAATTCGGCGCCGGTCGGTTCGTCAGACGCCGACATTCTTGTGAGTCTGGCCGTGAAACACCATCCCACGGCCAGCTACATTCACCAGCTTCGTCTGTCACTCCCGAAACAATTCCCGGGCGTTTCGTTCGCCTTCTTGCCCGCGGACATGGTCGGACAGATTCTCAATTTTGGATTACCTGCCCCCCTCGATGTTCAAGTCGTCGGAAATGATCTGGAAGGGAACCGGCGCTATGCCGATGCCCTGCTCGCGAAAATGAGATATGTTCCGGGAACTGCGGATCTCAGGATCCAGCAACCTTTCGATCAACCCTATCTCAACCTCCGGGTCGAACGCACGAAGGCTGAACAACTTGGTTTCACCGCCCACGACATCGCGCAAAATCTTCTCGTGTCATTGAGCGGGAGTTTTCAGACGTCGCCCACATTCTGGCTGGATCCGAAAAACCATGTCAGCTATACCATCGCGACTCAAACGCCGCAGTACCGCACGGATACGTTGCAGGATCTGGAGAACATTCCCATCACCGGCACCAACCCGAGCGCACCTCCATCGATCATGGCCAGTCTTGTATCGACTCAGCGGGGAGCGGGAATGGCTGTGGTTTCTGATTACAACGTTGCGCCGGTGATTGACATCTTTGGCGCTGTCACAGGGCGCGACCTGGGTGGCGTGGCTGGCGACATCAACAAGATCATTGATGCCACCCGCCAACAATTGCCGCACGGTTCCCGAGTCGTTGTTCGAGGGCAGGTTCAGACGATGCGAGCCTCCTACGTCGGTTTGCTTACCGGACTGGCGTTCTCGATCGTGCTCGTGTACCTGCTGATCGTAGTCAACTTTCAGTCCTGGCTCGATCCGTTCATCATGATTTCCGCGCTGCCCGCGGCGCTCGCCGGGATTGCCTGGTTCTTGTTTATAACGCACACGACCCTGAGCGTACCCGCACTCATGGGAGCCATCATGTGTATGGGCGTCGCCACTTCAAACAGCATCCTGGTTGTAAGCTTTGCCACCGAAAAAATGGCGGAAGGAAAAGATTCCCTCAGTGCCGCACTAGAAGCGGGCTTCACGCGCTTTCGTCCCGTGCTGATGACTGCTCTGGCCATGATTATCGGCATGGTGCCCATGGCTCTCGGACTGGGAGACGGCGGTGAGCAAAATGCTCCTCTCGGCCGGGCGGTTATTGGCGGACTGATTTTCGCGACGGTTTCGACGCTGTTCTTTGTTCCAGCATTTTTCAGCGTCCTGCAAAATTCACGCCGGCATCCGGCCCAAGCACCACAGGAAAACTAGACACCAAGTCATTATGGAGTCAATTATGTTGCCTCAAAATCAAACTCAAAGTGAAGACACGAGACGGATCGACGGGCACCCGCCCCCAATGCTTGAAGTGGAAGTGTGGGAGCGTTCGCGTTCGCGTAAACACTGGCTAATGCTGGCGATCGCGTTGATCGCTGTTGCCGGCCTCTTGGCGTGGGGAATCTGGTCACGTGTCAGTGCCAGCACAACCCTGCGCGCGGAGACCGCTCAAGCCGCTTTGCCGGCCGTGTCAGTCGTGTCGCCAAAACAAACTGCACCCGCCCAGGAGATCATCCTCCCAGGAAATGTCCAGCCATTCATCACTTCGCCGATCTATGCCCGCACCAATGGGTATTTGAGAAAGTGGTACTTCGACATCGGAGCGCACGTGAAGAAAGGGCAACTGCTCGCTGTGATCGAGACTCCGGAAGTCGACCAGCAACTGGAGCAATCGTTCAGCAACCTCAATACCGCCAAGGCGAATCTCGCGCTGGCCGAGATTACCAGGAACCGCTACCAGGGATTGCTGAAGACCAATGCCGTCTCTCAGCAGGACGCCGATAATGCTTCGGGCACTTACAACGCCAACAAGGCCATCGTTGAGGCGAATCAGGCGAACGTAAAGCAACTCCAGGCGCTGCAATCCTTCGAGAAGATCTACGCGCCATTCGATGGAATTGTCACCGCCCGAAACACCGATATTGGCGATCTTATTAATTCCGGTAGCAGCAGCACTGTGAAAACCGATCTCTTTCACATCGCTCAGCCCGGAAAGTTGAGGGTTTACGTAAACGTCCCCGAGGAATATTCGCAAGGAATCAAAACCGGCATGACAGCAGATCTTAGTCTCGCTGAGTTTCCGGGCCGCAAGTTTCAGGGAAAACTGGTGCGCACTTCCGAGGACATCAATGTGACCACCCGTACCCTGCTGATCGAGATCGATGTGGATAATCCGACGGGCACGCTGCTTACGGGCTCCTATGCGGAGGTCCACCTGGCGGTCTCGACGCAGGCTTCAACCTTCCTGCTTCCAGTCAATGCTCTGTTATTCCGATCGGAAGGTTTACGTGTCGGCATTGTGAAGGACGGGAAAGTCGCGCTCACAGCCGTAACTCCCGGGCACGATTTCGGCAATCAGATAGAGATCGTCGCTGGCCTCAAGGCAGACGACCAGGTCATTATCAACCCGCCCGACTCGATCGTTTCCGGACAGCAAGTTCAAATTGTTCAGGCAACATTGCCAGGGGATATAAAGTGAAGCAACCTCACAAGACGATTTTGGCCGAAAACTCGCGAGAAGCGCCTTGGCTCGCAGTACTGTTGGCAGTAGCGGCGCTCTTTTTTACCGGATGCGCGGTCGGGCCCAAGTACCACACTCCTGTGGCGCAGGCTCCTCCCGCCTATAAAGAGGTAGGAGACTGGAAGCCCGCCCAGCCCAATGACCAGAGCATTGGCGGTACGTGGTGGACAATTTTTCAAGATCCGCAGCTTGACGCGCTGGAACTCCAGGTCAATGTATCGAATCAGAATCTGAAAGCAGCCGAGGCGCAGTATCGTCAGGCGCGTGCCGCGCTTCGCTACAATCGGGCGGACTATTATCCGACCCTGACGGCGGGGCTATCAGGGACGCGAACCGGAGTGTCAACTCACCGTCCTCCCCCAAATTCGATTTTTAATGGCGTCACTTACAACGACTTTGTGCTGCCATTCACTTTTTCCTATCAGGCTGACGTCTGGGGACGAGTTCGAAAAACGGTGGAATCTTATCGGGAGCAAGCGCAAGCCAGCGCAGCCGACCTGGCGACGGTCAATCTGAGCATGCACGCGGATCTCGCCGTCGACTATTTTCAGGCCCGCAGCCTGGACGCCGAGGAACAGCTACTCAACTCTACGGTTAAGCAGTACGAGCAGGCTCTGGAATTGAATCAAAGCCGTTTCGACGGCGGGATCGCTTCGGAAGTCGAGGTCGAGCAGGCCAAGACTCAACTGCAAACCACCCGGGCAGCGGCGATTGATGTAGGCGTGCTGCGAGCACAATACGAACACGCGGTCGCGATTCTTGTAGGAAAACCACCCGCCGAGTTCAGCCTTCCCCCGTTGCCCCTCAACGCACCGCCTCCGCGCATTCCTGTAGGCGTGCCCTCGGATCTTCTGGAACGACGCCCGGATATCGCAGCTGCGGAGAGAAGAGTGGCGGCTGCCAATGCCCAGATCGGAGTTGCGAAATCGGCCTACTATCCACTGGTCAACCTCACCGGGTCGGGAGGATTTGAAAGCTCCACCATCACCACCTTGCTCACGGGACCGAGCGGGCTATGGTCGGTGGGACTGTCCGCCTTGGGCACTGTCTTCGACGGGGGAAGACGTCATGCGCTCAACGACCAGGCCCGCGCTGCTTACGACTTTCAGGTCGCTAGCTATCGCGAGAGCGTGCTGACTGGATTCCAACAGGTGGAGGACAACCTGGCGGCTGTGAGAATTCTGGAGAGCGAGGCCAAGGTCCAGGACGAAGCGGTAGCGGCAGCCCAGCGATCGCTCGATCTCTCAATCACTCGTTACAAGGGTGGAGTCACGAGCTACCTGGAAGTGACCACGGCGCAAACTGCCGCGCTCTCGAATGAGGTCACGCAGGTCAATATCCTCGGGCGCCGGATGGCGAGCACGGTGTTGCTGATCCAGGCCCTCGGCGGCGGATGGGATCGATCCAGTTTGCCGGAGCGACCCGAATGCTGCGGCAAACTGGCGAGCAATACCACGAATTTACAATAGATATACAGTCAGACCGTTTGCCTCAAAACTGTTTTCTTCCCGCACTCGGCGTCCCTGCGGTTAAAATAAAGCCATGGCGCAAGAGCTCAGTTTCGGCCCCTACGTTGACATCGAAAACGGCAAGAAGGTAGTCAAGGAACTCGTCTACGGAGATGGTGTGCCCGAAGGCATCGTCATGACCACGCTCGATTCGACTATCAACTGGATGCGCAAGAATTCCATCTGGCCGATGACGTTTGGGCTAGCCTGCTGCGCCATTGAAATGATGTCGATGGGCGCATCGCGCTTCGATATCGCGCGCTTCGGCGCCGAAGTGTTCCGCCCGTCACCTCGGCAATCCGATCTGATGATTATCGCCGGCCGCGTCTCCAACAAAATGGCGCCGGTCATTCGCCAGCTCTGGGAGCAGATGCCCGAACCGAAGTGGGTTATCTCGATGGGGGCTTGCGCAACTTCCGGTGGCGTTTTCAATAATTACGCGCTCGTGCAGAGCGTCAATCAGGTCATTCCTGTGGATATCTACGTCCCCGGCTGCCCCCCCCGTCCCGAACAGCTGATCTATGCGATCACCCTGCTGCAGGAAAAGATCATGAAAGAACGCGGTACGCTGAAGAAAGCGTTAAATCTGGTCCCAAGCGGCGAGTAGGAATCTCACTCTTCAACTCTGAATAGAAGTTGTGATCTCGAAGCGAGGGATCTGCAGTTTGCCGCAAAATGCCATCAGGCCGCTCTTGGTTTGGATAACAATTTAATCTTTCACTGTTTCATTCTTGTCGCCATCTGCCGCTCCGGCGGCGTCATCTGGTTCCACACTGCGGTTAAATCTTTTTCGAGAATCTGATTGTTCGGATCCACCCTTAGTGCCAGCGCAAACCACAAATACGATGTAGGTAAATCGCGCGGCACACAGTGGCCGGTGGCATACATGGTTCCGAACGCACTCCGGGCCTTGGCGTTAGATTTAGCGGAGGCAGTCTTTAGATTTCTCACGGCTTCGTCACAGTTTTCCCGCCCTCCCCGCCCGTAGAGATAGGCCTCGCCTTTGCGGAAGTCTGCATCCCCGGTGTCGGTGCCGGTGCCGGCGGGTGCAGGCGTTTTCGAGATCTTCGTGGAAGTCACGACCGAAGCTACGGCCGATGTCGTCGCGCTCGGGGCCCGGTTCGCCTCCCGATTGTCGGACCGGATCTTTGAAGGAGTGGCCGGTACCGATGTCGCCGGTTTCGCCTCGTTCGCCGGCTTTGCCCCCGCGTCTAAGGTCTTTCTGGTAGCGTCGGGGCCCGCCCCCACATTCTCGGAGGGACCTGGCGGAACTTCACCCGACCGGGGCCGCGCCTGCGACGAGCCGGCCGCGGGTGGTGGAGCCGCATCCTGGGTCGAGGGTTTCGTCGCTGCCTGCTCGGCCGACTTGACGGCGGCGCTTGACGCAGCGGGTTCGGGTTTTCTACCTTCCGTAATTCCGAGATAGTTTGTATAGGTCCACCGGCCAGCCGCTCCCAGAGCTATAAGTAACACCAGCAGCAGCAGGATCCGCCCTGCGCCGGTCTTCGGCTGCTCAGGCTCCAAAAAGGAATCCAGGCCGGAGAAGGATCTTTCGCGCAGCAGGTCCATGCTGGGCTGACGCAAGCCGGGTTCGTGCGGAGTGGACCGATCCGCACTGTGCGGATTTGCCGCCGGCTGATTCAAGCCCAGCATCGAGGGCCCGGCGATCGGAGGTACTGTCTTGTCTGCGGTCCTTAATGCATCCTCCACAACGACGGGCCGTAACTGTGCGGAAGAATTCGCTGTCCTCGTCGATGAAGCGGGTGGCGCCGCCGGTGGAAACGCCGTTAGGGGGTCAAGTGCTGCTGCGCCTACGGGTCGCCGAGGTTCGAGCGAAGTGCCACACATTCCGCAAAAACGGAAATTAGGTGCATTGTCCTCTCTACAATTCGGGCAGATCACGATGGTTCTCCCAATATCTTTTTCCACAGTTTAACTCTTGCCGGCGTCACCGCGCGCCTCTGTTCTATTAAAATGCAAACGCCCGGTTTCAGTTCATGTCAAAACCCTCCAAAACCAAGCCCGAGCGAGCTGCGAAGCGCTTCGAGGCCAGGCTCGAGCGCCTGCGCTCCCGCCTGAACTGGGTCATTATCCACCTACCGTTCGATGCATCCCGCGTCTGGGGGTTGCGCGGCCAGATCAAAGTAAAAGGCGAAATTAACGGGTTTGCCTTCCGCACTTCGCTGTTTCCCACAGGGGAGGGACGGCACTTTCTGCTGGTCAACAAGCAGATGCAGAAGGAAGCGCGCGCGGTCGAAGGCAGCGTTGCCCATTTTCAGATTGCATTAGACTGCGAAGAGCGGACCGTAACCATTCCCAATGAGCTCAAGCGAATACTCAGCGAAGATTACTCGCTTCGGCGCTGGCATGACAAACTAAATTTCTCTGCGCGCAATGACATTGCCAAATGGATCACCGGACCTAAAAGCAGTGAAGCGCGTGTGCGTCGCGCGGAGCAAATTGCGGAACGCCTGCTTGCCGTCATGGAGGCGGAACGCGAACTGCCACCCATTTTGCAGATAGCTTTCGCGCACAATCCCCGCGCTCGCGAGGGGTGGGATGGCATGTCGGCCTCGCGGAGGCGCGCGCATCTGTTCGGCATCTTCTGTTACAGAACCCCGGACGCCCGAGCCCGCCGCATCGACAAAATGCTCGAGGACGCCAATGCGCTTGCCGAGAAAATGAGCGATAGAAAAAAGTAGGCGATGTTCGGAGGAACGATTAATTCACGCCTCGGGTTCTACCTTTTCTATTCCGAAGTCGTCCCCGCCGGACTCGGCATGGCGGGGATCATTGAGGCTCCGGATGGCGCTAAAGACACGCGTTACGATCCTCCCCCCTCGCCGGTGGGGGGACCTGGGAATGATTACGGCGCGCCCGGACGGCCCCGCTTTCGCCTCTTCTCTGAAGATAATGACCATTTCAGAGGGGTACCCCTCCCCCCTCCCCCTGCGATTGGAATCATAGAGTTACATGCTTTTCAGGCTCTAACATATTGATTCCAAATGGCTTACGTGGAAAGTAGTCCGAAATAAGGACTTAGAGCGCGGGAAATCGATTTCTAAAAATGGAACTAGAGAAAAAGTAAAATGATGCCTTTATTGGAAACAGGACTCCTTCGTTATCGCTCAGGATTTTGGCCACGGGCTTACGCTCGCTAATTACCCTCAACCTACGGTTGTCAAAGAGCGTTGAAAAACGGGCTTGGGCGGCATCGAAGTCCACCTCCGGCGATGGGTGCACCCTGCACGCCGAGCCTGATCGCTATTGTGGCGCATGGCAGACTGGAAGTCTGTGACGCCGGTCACAGATGTAAGTGATGGAAGGGATCCAAGGCCCCTCCGAACATTTCTTAATCATGTTTATCGAGAATATGACCAACGTAATCCACGCGCCCGTCTTCCTCTGCTATACTGACGTTAACGCTTTTGCTACGGTTTGCCGTTAAGCGGGGATCCTGTTGGATCCGCTCCACTTCCGCATTTCCTGCCCGCCGTTTGGTTCCAGCGCCAATTTCAATGCGAGCGGCATGCGAAGTCTCGACACTGTGTCTGAGAATCTACTAGGCCCCTCCAGAAAGAAAACAATCGAATGACAACATTTACGGAACTGCCCCTGTCTGCTGCCCTGCAGCAGAAGTTGGCGGCAGCTCAATTCATTACCCTCACACCCATCCAGGCGCGAGCCATTTCTCCTGCCCTCGAAGGCAAGGACGTAATCGGCACCGCCCAAACCGGCACCGGCAAGACTCTCGCGTTCCTGATTCCAATCATCGAGATGCTGCGCGCTGAATCATCGAACCCTGAATCGTCTAGAAACGGGTCAGCCAAGAACGTCCGCGCCCTGGTCTTGCTGCCTACTCGTGAACTCGCCATGCAGGTTCACGAGCAGTACGAACAGCTGCGCGACAAGAAGATGCCGAAGGCAGCGCTGGTAATCGGCGGCGTATCGGAGAAGGCGCAGATCCAGAGTCTCCGCGCCGGCTGCGAATTCGTCATCGCTACTCCCGGACGCTTGCAGGATTTCATTACCCGCAAGTTTGCCGACCTGCGCCATGTGAAAATTCTGGTGCTCGACGAAGCCGACCGCATGCTGGACATGGGTTTCCTGCCCGCCATCCGGCGCATCCTGCAAATTCTGCCGCAGCGCCGTCAGACGCTGTGTTACTCCGCGACCATGGAGCAGTCAGTGGCCTCATTGGTAAGCGACTACACCCGCGAGCCGGTGCGGATCGCGCTGGGTTCGACTCTGAAGCCGGCGGAGAGCGTGCAACTGGAAGCTTATGAAGTGCGTCCGTCCGAAAAGCTGGATGTGCTGCGTCAGTTGCTGTATGGAGAAAAGGGACAGACCTTAATCTTCACGCGTACCAAGCGCGGTTCGCAACGGCTGGCCAAGGAGCTGGAACGCGACGGCTTCTCGGCTGCCATGATTCACGGCGATCGTACACAATCCCAGCGCAACGCCGCTTTGAGCGGATTTCAGGAAGGCCGCTACCAGGTGCTGGTTGCGACCGATATCGCATCGCGCGGCTTGCACTGTGATGACGTCGCGCACGTGATCAACTACGATTTGCCGAAGATGGCGGAGGATTTCATTCACCGCGTCGGGCGTACCGGGCGGGCCGGCTCTCAGGGCCGGGCATCGACGCTGGTCACAGGCGCAGAGGTCCTGGACCTTCGCAACATCGAGCGCACCTTGAAACTGCGCATCGAGCGCAAACAGATCAACGCGGCGGCGGCCAACGACCGGCCAAAGCGGTTTGTAGAAAACACCCTGGCATCGCGGACGTTAACCGCCTTGCCGGGCGAGGTCTTCGTTTAGTTCGCGGTGGACGGGCGCCCTCGCCCGTCCAGTAGTTCGACGGCCGGGCGGGACGCCCGGCACTCCACCATAAATTGTTATTGAGTGGGCTGGCTTCGCCGGAGCGTTGCGCTCCGGCGAATCTTCCAAAGCGTCTAGCGATCAGCCTTAATGCCGTGGCGGGATGGAGACATCGATCGAACTGGATTCGTCGTCGTCGCTGCCGATACCGAACAGGGCGGCCTGCTCGGCGGCGTGTTCACGCATCTGACGCAATTCTTCCGCTTCGTCCACCACAACGCCTTCCGGTTGATCCTGTTTGCGCTGTGTCTTGCGCTCATTCTTGTCCCGCTGTTTCTGTTGCCGCGCTTGCTCTTTCTGACGTTTGGTGAAAGTTGATCGGCCTCGTGGCATGTGAAGTCTCCCCGTATTTATATTTTCATATTATGGCCGGCTACATGAAGTGTTGCTGTAGGGTGGGCCCAGCTTTTTCCCTGGATTGAACCAGAGGATTGACGCATCCGCCGTCGATTGCGAGCGTTCTTTCTAAGTATAACCTCGAACTGGGCCGCGGAGCACAGCTACCCGTAGTCGTCTATGGCGAAGGCGTACGAGCGAAGAAGGCGGGCTAGTCATTCCGTCGACTACCCTTCGACTACTCCCGCAGATGCCGCGTTTGACGCCCTTTACAGACCGGGCCTATACTTCCCTCCGGAGAAATGGCCATGTCGAAACGCGTTCTGGTTTCTTTCCTGATGGTCGCTTTCGCGATCCTGAGTTCCGTCGCGATGCAAGCGAAAATTCATCAGCCCACCCTGACTCCGCAAAACAGCGGAACCACGCAGGGACTGATTGCAATCAGTCCGGTAAACTCGCGCGTGGTATGGGCAGCCGGTCGCGGCGGCACTTTTCTTCTGACTACCGACGGCGGAGCGACGTGGAAAGCTGCGGTGGTTCCCGGGGCCGAGACGCTGCAGTTCCGCGATGTGCAGGGGGTGAGCGAAAAGGTCGCCTATCTGCAATCTATCGGGAACAATCCCACAGACTTTCGCATTTATAAAACAGTAGACGGCGGCGCGAGCTGGACGATGCAGTTTCAGAATCAGAATCCTAGCGCGTTCTACGATTGTTTCTCGTTCTGGACACCGCAGCGCGGTATCTCGCACAGCGACTCGGTGAACGGAGTGTTTCCCGATCTCCGCAACACCGATGGCAAGACCTGGCAGGACATCAGCGGGACTATGCCGCCGGCCTTGCCGGGTGAAGCGTCGTTTGCAGCCAGCGGCACCTGCGTCGCAACCCAAGGCGGGATGAATGCCTGGATTGCGACCGGCGGCTCGACGATAGCGAGAATCCTCAGCACCCGAGACGGCGGCGACACGTGGAACGCTTACGACACACCGCTTGTCAGTTCGCCCAGCGCGGGCGCATTCACGGTGGCTTTCCGTGACCCTTGGCATGGCATCGTGGGTGGCGGTGATTTGGATCCAAGTGACCCCAATAACGCGCGCACGGCCACGTCCAGCGATGGCGGTCATACCTGGAAGCTTACGAATGCGCCTCCGGTCACAGGAGCCATTTTCGGCTTAAGCTACGTAGGTCGAGCTGGCGGCGACCAAGACGAAGACGGTGGGCAGGCGGTGGTGATCACTGCGAATGCGGGAGGAGCGGCCTGGACCCCTGATGAGGGCAATACCTGGTTCGCGCTCCCCGGTGTTAGCGGCTATTGGGCCGTCGCTTTTGCGAGTCCGAAAGCGGGATGGCTGGTCGGCGTAAACGGTACCATCCTGAAGATCAACTTTTAGTGGAGCGACGGGCGCCTCGTCGGGCCAGCAGTGAGCGGAGCCACGAACCGGCTGCTGTTTGCCACCTTTGACGGGCGCGTGTTACCATCAAAATCGTTACGAAAACGAGAAGAGACAGGAGTGCAACAGGTTAGTGCTAGCCAGAGAGCAAAAGCAATCCGTCGTTGACACGTATCGCACGCACGCTACCGATACCGGCAGTCCCGAAGTTCAAATCGCGCTGTTGAGCGAGCGCATTGGTCAGTTGACGGAACACTTCAAAGCGCACCAGAAAGATCACGGCTCGCGCCGCGGACTTCTCATGATGGTGAGCAGACGCCGTAGTCTGCTTGACTACTTGAAGAAGTACGACTCGGAACGGTATAAGACCGTTATTTCCAAGCTCGGAATCCGCAAATAACAAGCGCGACCGGCTCCGTGAGGAGCCGGTTCCAGACCCGAGAGCCTTAGCAAAGTGCGTTCCCAACCGCCGCCTGGCATCCGCCCTGTCCACGCGAACTCCGTGCCCGCGCGCATGCCCTTCTGCCCATATAAAGGATGATCTATGAAGCCCGAAGCCATTAAAGTTTCCGTTGAAATCGCAGGCGGAAAACAGCTCTCCATCGAAACTGGAAAACTTGCCAAGCAGGCCGGTGGTTCCGCCATCGTGCGTTTTGGCGAAAACGTAGTCCTCGCCGCTGCTACCTCGAATCCCGAACCCCGTTTGGGCATCGACTTCTTTCCGCTCACGGTTGACTACCGCGAATACACGTATGCCGGCGGACGAATCCCCGGCGGTTTCATCAAGCGCGAAGGGCGCATGAGTGAGCGCGAGGTTCTTACCAGCCGCCAGATTGACCGGCCGGTTCGTCCCATGTTCGCTGAAGGCTTCAAGTGCGAGACCCAGGTCATCGCCTTTGTCCTGTCCGCCGACACGGAAAATGATCCCGATGTCTGCGGCATCAACGCTGCTTCCGCGGCTCTTACCCTTTCCGATATCCCATTTCTTGGCCCGATCGGGGCCGTGCGCGTTGGCCTGGTGGAAGGCCGCTTTATCGCCAATCCCACATACGCTGAAATGCGTGATGGACTGCTCAACATCATGGTCGTAGGCACGGCTGATGCGATTGTCATGATCGAGTCGGGCGCGAAAGAAGTGAAGGAAGAAACGGTGGTCGACGCGATCGAATTTGCGCACACCGAAATCAAGAAGATCTGTGCCGCCATCAACGAACTGCGCAGCAAGGTTGGCAAGCCGAAACGCAAGGTGACGCCGCCAGAATTCGACGATGCGTATTTCAAGGGTCTGGAATCGAAGATCGGCAAGCAGCTATCGGACGCTCTCGATACCCAGAAGCATCCGAAAGCCGAAAGCTACGAACTCGTCCGCACTTTGGAGAAAGAGCTGCAAGCTGCCATCCCCGAAGACGATGCACCCGCCAAGGCCAAGCTGAAAGAGTATTACGAGACACTGCGTGAGCGTATTTTCCGCAATCAGGTGATCGATCACAAGCGCCGTCCTGACGGGCGCGCCTTCGACCAGATCCGCGAGATCTGGATCGAAGCCGGTGTTCTGCCGCGCGCGCATGGTAGCGCAGTCTTCACCCGCGGTGAAACTCAGGCATTAGTTACGACAACGCTCGGCACCAGTGACGACATGCAGCGTCTCGAGGGCTTTGAAGGTGAAGCCAAGAAACGGTTCATGCTCCACTACAACTTCCCCCCGTTCTCCGTGGGAGAAGTCGGGTTCATGCGTGGTGCAGGACGCCGCGAAATCGGCCATGGAGCACTCGCAGAGCGCGCCGTTTCCGCAGTCCTACCGACCTTGGACGACTGGCCTTACGCCATGCGGGTCGTCTCCGACATTCTGGAGTCGAACGGATCGTCGTCGATGGCCACGATTTGCGGCGCCTCACTCTCGCTGATGGATGCAGGCGTGCCGTTGAAAGCTCCAGTGGCTGGCGTTGCGATGGGATTGGTGAAGGAAGGCGAACAGTACGCCATCCTGACCGACATTGCGGGAGCGGAAGATCATTACGGCGACATGGATTTCAAGGTTGCGGGAACCAAGGACGGCATCACCGCGCTGCAGATGGATATCAAAGTTGCCGGCATCACTCCGCAGATCATGCGGGAAGCGCTGGCGCAGGCGCAGCGGGGACGGTTGTTCATTCTTGGAAAGATGGACGAGATCATCACCGAAGGTCGCGTGAAGGTCTCGACTTACGCGCCCAGGATCTACACCCTGCAGATTCCGGTGGACAAGATTCGCGACGTGATTGGGCCCGGCGGCAAAATGATTCGCAGCATCATCGAGCAAACGGGCGTGAAGATCGACGTGGAAGATTCCGGCAAGGTCAACGTGGCTTCGAACGATGAAGTCTCTGCGAACAAGGCTTTGCAGATTATCCGCGATTTGACGGCTTCGGCTGAGGTAGGGAAGACGTATCTGGGTAAGGTCAGCCGCTTGGCGGATTTTGGCGCGTTCGTCGAAATTCTGCCGGGCTTGGATGGATTGCTGCACATCAGTGAAGTCGCCGAACACAGAATCAAAGACGTTCGCGATGAACTGAAAGAAGGCGACCAGGTACTGGTGAAAGTTCTGGCCGTCGAAGGCAACCGCATCAAGCTGTCGCGGAAGGCAATTCTGAAAGAGCAGCGAGCCAAGATGGGCGGGGCTCCGCCTCCTCCAGAAGGCGATGAGGCATCGGGCTCGATACCGCCATCGGCGTCGTACAGCGCTCCGCAAGGATCCCCTACGGCGGTGATCGAAGGCGGCGCGGATTTCGACGCGGATGATGAACCGAACTTCAACCGTGTAGATGGAGTAGTCGCCTCGGTAGAGGCAGGCGCGGCGCGGCCGGAAGGTACACGTGAAGGACGTCCGAGCGGCGGTGGTGGCGATCGCGACCGCAATCGCCGGCGGCGCGGGCGCGGACGCGGCCCGGGCGGCGGCCCTGGAGGAGGTCACGGTGGTGGCCATTCCGGCGGTGGTGGCGGCGGACGCGGAAGAAGGTAGGATCAGAGTAACGAGTTGACAACAACACGAGGGGCCGCAGCGATGCGGCCCTTTTCCTATGAGTCTTGCTTCGCCGCTGCCTGCGGAATTTCCCTATGGTGCGGACACACCTATCCTCGTGCCCTAGAACGACAAGCGTTTGGAGATGGTCTCCGGGATCTGTTGGACAGCGGCCATGATGTAGCGCCAGATTTTCGGGGTGTAGAGGACGTCGGGTGCTCGGCGTTCGAGGGCGCGTACGATGTCGCGCGCAACCCGCTGCGGATCGGCAAAGTGTGGGGCGTTGGGGAGGTGATCGGTCATGGGAGTCTGGACCGGTCCCGGCTTGATAGTGATGACCCGCACTCCGGCAGGATGAAGACGGCTGCGGAGTCCCTGGAGAAAGAGTGAAAGTGCGCCTTTGGAGGATCCGTAAACGTAGTTGGAGCGGCGTCCGCGATCTCCGGCGACGGAGGTGATGGCGGCCAGGCATCCAGTGCGCCGACGTTCCAAATCGGCGGCAAACAGGGTGAGGATCGCGGTGGCGCTGACAAAGTTGACTTGCAATTCTTCCAGGAGAACGTCGACCGAAGTTTCCGAATGCTTCTGGTCGTGCATGGAGCCATAAGCGAGGAGCACGGTGTCAAAGTCGGGAAACGTGTGCCGGGCGAACTCGAAGATGGCGGCGTGCTGCTGAATAGAGGCCAAGTCAGCAGAGTAAGTCGAGACTTGTGGCGCGCCTCGGACGAGTAAGTCGGATTGGAGATCGGAAAGGCGCTGGGGTGAGCGAGCCACGAGAAGTAACTCACAGGCCCGGCGAGCGAGTTGGCGCTGGACTTCCAATGCAATGCCGGAAGTGGCGCCGAGAATGATGACCTTCTTCATAGCGGCTGCGGTCCTTGCGCCCCCGTCACGCGTCGCCAGAACGAGGACGACATCTTCGGGTCGATATAGGGAACAAAGCCGCGCCAGCGCGGGAACGATGCTTCAAACAGAGCGGGGCTCATGCGAGCGTCTTTTGCGGGGTAAAGCGCCCCACCACTTTGCCGGACAATCTCATCGAGTGACTGCATGAGTCTGAGCGTGCGCTCGCCGCGCATGGCGAAGTCGAGCGCGAGGGTGAGTCCGGGGCGCGGGAATGAGAGCATGCCTGCCGTTGGCGCGGAGCCGAATTGCTTGAGCACACCTAAGAAAGAGCCCATGCCAGAGCGCGCGATGCGATCGAGCACTTCCTCGACGGCCTCGACGTTCGTTTCCGGGATTACGCACTGATATTGCAGAAACCCCTGTTTGCCATAGAGCAGATTCCATTGGCGAATCGAATCAAGCGGATAGAAAAACGAGTCGTAAGGAACAACGGCGGCGCCTTTCCTGGCTGCATGAATCTTGTAGTAGACAGTATTGAAGGCTTTTACAGAGTAACGATTGAGCATCCATCCCGGCAATGCGACGGGCAGTTTGAGTCCGCGCTTGGCGTGGACTTCCTTACCACGATCGGCGGCATGGTTGCCGCGAAAAAAGATGCCGCGAGGGTTCTTTCCAGCGAAGCAGTCAAGCCACGCCACGGTGTATTCGAAGCGGTCGTTGCTTGCGCCGCTCAGGTCAAGAAAAGCGTTCAACGATTCAAAGGGTATGGACTCGGCATCGATCCAGGGACCGGCAATGCGTTTGAGTTGGATATCTGCCCAGGCAATTACTCCGGTCAGGCCGAGACCGCCAATGGTCGCGTGCAGCATGTCGGAATTCTCTTCCGAATTGCAGATTACCAGGCCGTCGTTCGAGCGATGCAGGCCGATCTGGCGGACATGAGTGCCGAAGGTTCCAGCGCAGTGATGGTTCTTACCGTGGACGTCGTTGGCGATGGCTCCGCCGACAGTGACGAAACGCGTGCCGGGGGTGACGGGAAGGAACCATCCTTTAGGAAGAAATATGTCGAGAATGTCGGAGAGGCTGACGCCACTCTCGCAGCGGAGCATGCCAGTTGATTCGTCGAATCCGAGGATGCGGTTGAGGCGCCGGCAATCGATCAGTTCGCGGCGATCGTTGAGACAAGAGTCGCCGTAGCTGCGGCCGAGGCCATAGGGGAGCAGGGAACCGGGCTCGGCGGCGCTGAGAATTTCCGGCAGCTGGTCGTTCCATGCAGGCCTGTGAACACGACGGTGCGCGGTCTTCGGGTAACGGCCCCACGAGAGAATTCGTTTCGTGAGTTGCGGAGCTGCGGTTTTCTTGCGCAAGATTGCGGCTGATTGACCAGACATACTAGAAAGTCATGTTTATCATGCTCGCGGCAATTACGAGCGCCGCGGCCAAGGCTACCCCGTAACTGATCGGGTCCCGAATGGCGAGCGTCACCGGGTCTTCTTTCAATTCCCCGCGATGCGCCAGAAGCCAGTTTCGACTGAGCCAGTAAAGAACGATGGGGCAGAGCAGAAGGAGAAACTCCGGCGAGGAATAGAGCAGGCGCACGTCCTGGCTCTGAACGTACAGGCTGAATATGACGACCGCCGAAAAACTGCTACCGACGCCGAGAGAAAGCAAAAGTTCGCGGTCGCCGGTGTGATAGCCGCGTCCGGAGTTACCAGCCTTAACTAAATCGCCGGCGTGAAGTAACTCAGAATAGCGCTTCGCCATGGCCAGACTAAGAAAGAAAAACATTGAGAACGCCAGGAACCATTGCGAGAGTGGCGTGGCGGAAATCAGCGCTCCGGCAAGGATGCGAAAGCTATAGAAGCTGGAAAGCACGAAGACGTCCAGCAGGGCAATCTTTTTGAGATAGAACGAATACAACATGGTAAGCGCGGAGTATCCGAGCAAGGCCAGACCGAATTTCACCTCAAGGAGAAAGCCCAGACCGAGTGCCGAGGAGAGCAAGATAAATGATGCAACCAAGCCCTGCGGGATTGAGATGTCGCCGGCGGCGATGGGGCGCTCCTTTTTCCATGGATGTTCGCGATCGGAATGGAGATCGAGGAGGTCGTTGAGAATATAGAGTCCAGAGGCGCAGAGGCCGTAGAGCGCGAAGCCTGCGAGGGTGCGGACCAACGACTCGACCGCGAGGTTGTGGGACAGAGCAAGGGGCAGGAAGAGCAAAAGATTCTTCGCCCAGTGGTGTCCACGAAGGGCATTGACCCACGTGCCGATCGAGGTACCAAAAGGCGTTCGGAGCGATACCCGCGATTCGAGGATCGTACCTTTGACTGTGGTCACGGCAGCCGCTTGACCGGCGCGGGCTTCGGTACCGACCACGTATGCTGCGCGAGCATTGCGCCAAACCTCCACATCGGCGGCAGAGTCGCCGATATATTCGAACCCGGTCTGTGCGAAATGCTGGGCTAGAAACGAAGCTTTATTCGCGCCCTTGAGGTTCATCTTGCCGTCGCTGGCGTGGACTTCGTCAAAGACGCCGAGATAGGCGGCAATCGCTTCGGCAATCTCGCGGTCGGCTGCGGTTACGAGCGCGATACGGTGGCCGGTCGCTTTTTCCTGCTGGATAAGGTCAAGAACCTGCTGTCGATAGGGAAGGCGAGTGGGGTCGAGATGCGTCCTGGCGGCAAGACGGTGTTTGAGGGAAGCACGCCCCGCAAGCAGCCAGAAGGGAAGCAGCAGGAGCGTGACGGGGCGGGTCTTCAGGAGGACGAGAACGCACTCCCAAAGGACATTGCCCCGGATCAAAGTGCCATCGAGATCGACGCACAATACCGGGGACGGCCCCCTGGCGGGTTTGGCTCCGGTGACAGACCCCATGGAATGATCGTCGCATAAACAAGAGGGCGAAATGCGGGAATAAGTGGCACACCTAGGTAACCTGAGTAACATGCGCCGGGTGGGAACGGGAGGTTAGTATGAGCTGATCGAGAGCGAACGACTCTCTCCCCACGAACCCCATGGACATGGACGAGACACAAGGGCAAGCGGAACCGAGCGGATCGGAACTGCTGGCAAAGTACCTGCGCCGGCCGAGCGTCCTGCTGCCTTTGCTGGGGCTGGTCACATTTGTGGTTTACAGCGGCTCGCTGTCTTTCGATTTCGTATGGGATGACTGGCCGCAGATTGTGAACAGTCCGATCATTCGGACGTGGGGCAATCTGCCACGCGCGTTCGGGAGCGATTTGTGGTACCACGTGGCGCGACACCAGGTGTATTACCGGCCACTGTTCGTGGCGTGGTCGATGTTGAATTACACATTGTTCGGACTTCGGCCCTGGGGATGGCACCTGGGAGCGGTTCTGTTGCACGTTGGCGCGGTGCTTGCAGTATTTTGGCTGGCGCGGCGGCTGGGACTGGAATACTGGACATCGGCGCTGGCAGCGCTGATCTTTGCGCTGCATCCGGTTCATATTGAGCCGGCCACCTGGATTTCCGCGGCATCGGACACGATGGTCACGATTTTTGCCGCGTCGGCGTTTGCAGCGTTTCTGAACGGACGCGATGCAGAATACAACCCCGAATCCGGGAAGAGATCGGCGTGGTGGATTGCATCACTCATCTTGCTGGCGTGCGCCCTGCTCACGAAAGAGATGGCGGTGGTGTTTGCGGCGCTGGTGGGAATCTATGCCTGGCTCCATCCGGCGGCGGACAAGACGTCGCCAATCAGGAGAACGCTCGGGGCGGTGATCGAGGCGGCGCCGTACGCGGCGGTGACGCTTGCCTATGCGGTACTGCGAAAGCATGCGCTCCTGCATTCCACTGGGCAATTTGATCCCAACCACGGGATGATCGACGTCGCGCGAACCTTGCCACTCGTGCTCTCGATTTATCTCCGGCAGTTGCTGATTCCCCTCGGCATCACCGGACTTTACTACACGCCCTACGTAACCACCGCAATCTTGAGTCAAGTCGTGGTCCCCGCGTTCGTGCTGGGGACAGTGCTATTGGGGTTGTGGTATTGGAACCGGCGTGAAGGCAATTCCACGATTGCGTTTGCGGGAATGTGGTTACTGGTTGGATTGGCTCCGGCGCTGTACCTGAGGAATTTTGGCAACGGCGATTTCGTCCGTGACCGTTACATGTATCTGCCGTCGATTGGATTTTCGATTCTAGCGGCGTTGGGCTTGCGGCGGTTGCCTGCGCTCAAGGGATGGAATGCCCGGGCAGTGCAAGGGGCGGCGGTCCTCGTGCTGTGCAGCGGTTATGTGTGTGCGTCAATTGCGCAGCAGGTCTATTGGAGCAACGACCTTCTCCTTCTGGTGCGCGGGCAATCTCTGTATCCAGGAAATCCGTACGCGAACGCCGGGCTGGCAAAAGAATACAGCCAGCGCGGCGCGCATGATCGCGCAATCGCCCTGGCCGAGTTGGTAGTGCGGGATCATCCCGAGTATGGATATGGGCCGCTGGCGTTGGCTGAAGCTTACATCCGCGCGGGTCGATTCGCGGAAGGGCGCGTGTGGCTGGATCGTGTGAATCCGGACTATGCCAAGTCGGAAGTAGGGATGGCAGGGGTGGCCGGTCTGTATGGACAAATGGGCGACTATCCCCGGGCGCTGGCGTTGTGCTCGGAGATTCTGGCGAAAGAGCCCAATCTTTTTTCGGCTCTCTACAACTGCGGCAATATTCATCTGATAAACGGCGAGTACAAGGACGCCGAACAATTATTGTCACGCGCCGTGCAGTTGGTCCCGGAGCAGGCGGGTCCGAAACATTTTCTGGGGCGCGCACTCCTACGGGATGGTCAGAACGCAGAGGCGCAACCTTACCTGCTGCAGGCCGCGGCCATGGATCCGAAGGTTTGGGATTATCACTACTGGCTAGCCGAATCCTTTGAGCAGAGCGGAAATATTCCCGCAGCCCGCGTCGAGTATCAGCGTGCATTGTTACTCAATCAGGACAGCAAAGAAGCGAAGATGAGGCTGACGGCGCTGGAGGCAAAGTGAAGAAGGAAATGGACGAGACTTCCGCAACGTCAGGGACAAGGATTGATCCCGCCTTGAATGTGGGAATAAGGGTGCGGGAACAGCGCGCGGCCGCCGCCAGCGAACATGAGGTGACCGTACTGGCCGCAGCTCAGGGTTGGGTGGCTCGCCTAACGGTTCTGGCCGCGGTTCTTGCCGTTGCGGGCGTTTATGTCGGCCTCCACCTCGGCAGCGGTTGGGTTCCGGCCGACGACGGTACCTTGGCGCAGAGTGCGCTGCGTGTGATGCAGGGGCAGCTTCCGCATCGGGATTTCACGGAAATTTATACGGGCGGTCTAAGCCTGATCCACGCACTGGCGTTTCGCGCGTTCGGCGTAAGCCTGATGTCCTTGCGAATCTGCGCGTTTCTCTTCTTTCTCGCTTGGATTCCCGCCGTCTATTGTGTTGCCTTGCGTTTTACGTCCGCGATCACAGCAGGGCTGATCACGCTGCTGGCCGTGGCCTGGAGCTACCCGAATTATCCAGCAGCCATGCCGTCCTGGTACAACCTGTTCTTCGCCACATTTGGAGCGGCTGCGCTGCTGCGCTACCTGGATGTGCGCAAGGCTCGATGGCTATTTTTTGCAGGCCTCTGTGGGGGCGTATCGATACTGATCAAAGTAATTGGCGCCTACTACATTGCGGGAGTGCTGCTGTTTCTGGCGTTCCTTGAACAGAGCGAGGGACAGAGCGACGAACTGAGAGATCCCGAAGCCGCCCAGACCGGGAAAGCGGCAATTTCGTATCGCGTATTCAGCACGAGCGCCCTGCTGTTGTTCATGGCGACAGTCATTTATGTGTTCCGCGCCCGACTGGAGACAGGCGAGATCTACCATTTCCTGATGCCTGCGGGCGTGCTGGTGGCGCTGATCCTGGCCGGCGAACGAAGCGTGCGGCAGGCAGCGACAGGCGAGCGATTCGGCAGGATGCTCCGGTTGGCGCTCCCGTTTATCTGCGGACTCATCAGTCCGGTGATCGCTTTCCTAGTGCCCTATGCGCGGTCGGGAGCGGTGGGAAAGTTCTTTTCTGGCGTGACGTCAAGCGCCATTTCGCGCTCGGTGGGGCTGGGAGTGATGCGCCCGGTGCCGATTGAGAAGGCCATCTTCGCGTTGGTCCTGGTGGGGTTGATTGCAGCGGCAATGTACCGGCGCGAATTCCAGAGCACGTTGGTGAGCGCGGCTGTCGGCCTCGGTTTGGCCGTGATGCTGGTGAAGTCCACGACGACCAGTGGAATTGTTTCGGGCGTGTGGTATTCAGTCGCCACCCTCACTCCGCTCGTGGTGCTGCTGGGCGCGGCCTTTCTGCTGGCGGCGGGAAAGGCGAGCGCTACCACAAAACTCCAAAAGCAACGTGTAATGGTGCTGATCTGCCTAGCGGCGATGTGCGGGCTGGTGCAGTATCCCTTCTCTGCGCCGATTTATTTGTGTTATGCCTTGCCGCTGACTTTGCTGGCAGCGGTGGCGATTGTGACGACCGCGAAGCAGCAGGCGGGAACGTACGTGCTGGCAGCGGTGGCGGGATTCTATCTGCTGTTTGGTGTGCTGATGCTGGTTCCAGACTACGTATACGAATTGACTCACAAAGTGGGACGGATGGATGAACTGCATCTGGAGCGGGCCGGCGGAGTACGGATTGAATATGCCGCAGATTTTGCGGGCTTGGCCCATCTTCTGCAGGAGCACAGTCCGAATGGACTGATGTATGCAGGCAACGATTGTCCGGAGCTGTATTTTCTTTCCGGGCTGAAGAACGTCACCCGCGACGACGGCGGCGCACCGGTACAAGAAGTGTTGAAGGCGCTACAATCCGACGACCTGAAGCTGGTGGTGATCAATGAAGCGCCGTTTTTTCCCTCTGCCAAGATGAACCCCGAGGTGCGGGCGGAAGTCGAACGCAGGTTTCCAGAAAGCCGGTTAGTAGGAATATTCCACGTGTATTGGCGGCCCTAGTCGGACGTGGCGAACCGGTGCTCGATGAACGGCATGGAATCTTGGGAACTGCAGATCGAGCGTTTCACCTTACACTTGTGGTGAAATCTCGCGAAGGTTTTTCGCACTGTCCGCGCTGCACGCTGATCTCATAGATCTGACACTCTTCACTGTATCCCTGGCAGATTCCCAGCACGTGCAGTTCCGCCCCGTCCTGATCAAGTTTTCTGAGAAGCCATCCTTGCGGGTTGTTGTAGGCGCCGACAACCACGAATCGCGGATGTGCAGAGACGAAGTTGCAATAATCTTCGATCTTGCCGCGGATGGGGAATGCCGATACCACCTGCTCATAATGTGCGAAGACGGTATCGTGTGCGATGGTGGAGGCAGCTACTTCGTCGGTCAACATGTAGAGACGCAGCGCGACCTGTGCGGATTCTTCCCGATCCAGTTCCATGAAGGTCAAGCCAGTATTGGCGACCACTGGAAGCTGGGGATCAATGGCGTCGAGATGGGAGACGCTTGGAGCGACGGCAAGAGCCGCCTGCAAGTACGACGGGATCGGCGGGTTGCCCGGGGGCAACATCGGGGGCAGGGCCAGGACGTAGAGCAACTTTGACGCCGCCCTCGCAGGAGCTAGATTCGACACCTGCTCGACGATCCACGCCTTTCCCGAACTGTTGAAAAAGAAAATAACGGCGATGAAAAGAGCTGTGGCCGTTGCAGCCAGCCGGTCACACTGGGTGGCATAGGCGAGCGCGATCGCCGGAACGACGGCGAAGGGAATGAGCCACACGACTCCATACCGGTCGAAAAATGCGGTGGACGTGCGAGCAAATAAAATGCCGATAGCAAGCGGCATAAGCGAAAGAGCGGCGAGCAGGAAGCCGAAAGGCACGCGAATTGAGTTCGGATTCGCCGTGGACGTTGCGGATGGTTGCTTTCTGAAGACTGGCCAAAGCAAGGCAAGTAGCGCAATGAACACCAGGGGAGTAACCACGTAGCGGATCGATTCCCAATAGAAGCTAACCATGCGCCGGGTGGTTACGTGGTACTCGTCAGCAAACAGCATGGTGGAACGGGTGCGGATCAGGGGCAGGTAAGTGAGGACGCAGACAACCGGGACGAGAAGGGCTATCCATAAATGCCAGTCGGGTTTACGGCGAATCCAAAGGCGTATAAGTTCGGCGGTGATGAAGGCTGCAAAGGCTAACACGCCGAGAATGTGCGAGAGCAGCAGCCCGAATCCGCCCGCCGCGAGACCAGCAAGCGCCCACCGGTGCCGCAGGCCCTCTCTCTCCACGGCTTGGCGCCAGCTCACGAGCATGAGGCTGGTAAAACATAGAAGCATGGCATACGGGCGCGCCTCGCCTGCCAAATAGGCATAAGGTGTGCTCCATAAGAATAAGGTGGTAATGAGGCCGAAGAGGGGGGACAAAAGGCGGCTCAGTAAGTAGAACAGGAGTCCGGCTGCAACGAGATAGCAGAGGAGAAAAGGCAGCCGGCAGGACCAGGCGCTGACGCCGAAGATTGCGAACGACATTCGGACGAGTAGGTAAGATAACGGCG
>Ga0209647_1000545_pt1 | contig 35430 bp, 30 predicted proteins | sample GraSoi_2013_60cm_FD_185827 | JGI IMG/M metagenome (GOLD analysis project Ga0209647, IMG submission 185827) | Grasslands soil microbial communities from the Angelo Coastal Reserve, California, USA - Sample 9_17_2013_60cm (SPAdes) (version 2) | ecosystem: Environmental > Terrestrial > Soil >... | reverse complement strand
GAGCAGCTGAAATCCGGCGAGATCGCCGCGCTCGCCTATGTCGCCGCCAAGCCGACGGCGCTGTTCGAGCGGCTGCGCGACGGCGAGGGGCTGCATTTCCTGGCGGTGCCGCTCACGCCCGAGCTCGCCGCGGCTTACGTCCCGGCGCGGCTCACCGGCGAGGATTACCCGCGCCTCGTCGCCGCCGATGCGCCGGTCGACACCATCGCCGTCGGCGCGGTGCTGATGGTGGCGCCGCTGCAGCCCAACACCGAGCGCTACGGCAACGTGGCGAATTTCGTCGAGGCGTTCTTCACCCAGTTCCCGCGTCTCCAGGAAGCGCCGCGCCACCCGAAATGGGCGGAGGTCAATCTCGCGGCGGAGGTGCCGGGCTGGAAGCGCTTCCCTCCCGCCGATGCCTGGCTCAAGCGCAATGTCGTCGCCGCCGCACCGGCGATCGACGACAAGGAGATGCACGAGATCTTTGCCAAGTTCCTCGGCGAGCGCAGCCGGCTCGCCGGCGGCAAGGCCATGTCGGCGCAGGAGAAGGACCAGCTCTTCGACCAGTTCCGCCGCTGGCAGACCGGCGCGCTGCGCTGAGCCGCGCCCGAGCCTTCGCCGACCCTGTTTGTTGGGAGGATTGCGCGTGTTCCTACCGTTCCGCATGACGACGCCGTGCCGCGCCGCGTTCATGGGCGCGGCGGCCGCGCTTGCCTTGGCCACCGCGTCGCCGGCCGCCGAGAGCGGCGCCGCGGCCGTGCCCAAGCGCGGCGGCACGCTGGTCTTCGCCGTCGAATCCGAGCCGGCCAATTACGACTGCCACGCCAATGTCTCCTTCGCCTTCCTCCACCCGGTGGCGCCGCATTATTCGACGCTGCTCAAATTCGACGCCGACAGCTACCCGGCGGTCACCGGCGACCTCGCCCAATCCTGGACCGTGTCGCCGGACAAGCGCGTCTACAGCTTCAAGCTGCGCCCGAACGTGCTGTTCCATGACGGGACGCCGCTCACTTCGGCCGACGTCAAGGCGAGCTACGAGCGCATCGTGCATCCGCCCGAAGGCGTGTTCTCGGCGCGGCAGGCGACCTACACCGCGATCTCCGCCATCGAGACGCCCGACCCGCGCACTGTCGTCTTCCGCCTGAGCTGGCCCGAGGCGGCGATGCTCGCCAATTTCGCCTCGCCGTGGAACTGCATCTACAGCGCAGCGAAGCTCAAAGAGGACCCGCTCTTCCCCCAGACGCACATCCTCGGCAGCGGGCCGTTCGCCTTCATCGAGCACGTCAAGGGCGATCACTGGAGCGGCAAGCGCTTCGACAAGTATTTCATCAAGGACCGCCCCTATCTCGACGGCTACGAGGCGCGCTTCATGAGCGGCGCCAAGGTCGTCGACGCCATGGCGAAGGGCGACATCCTCGCGCAGTTCCGCAGCTTCACGCCGGCCGAGCGCGACCGGCTGCAGGCCGCGCTCGGCGACCGCATCGAGACCGCGGAGAGCCCGTGGCTGATCAACCTGCTGCTCGTGTTCAACACCAAGCGCCCGCCCTTCGACGACGAGCGCGTGCGGCGCGCCCTGTCGCTCGCTATCGACCGCTGGCAGGCGGCGGAGAGTCTCGCCAACACGACCTATATGAAATTCGTCGGCGGCGTCATGCGGCCGGGCTTCGCCATGGCGACGCCGGAGGCGGAGCTGGCGGCGCTGCCGGGCTTCTCGCACGATATCGCCGGCTCGCGCGCCGAGGCCAGGCGCCTCTTGGCGCAAGCCGGCGTCAAGAACCTCAAACTCGCCCTCGTCAACCGCGACGTGCCGATCCCCTACGGGCCGGGCGCCGACTACGTCGCCGCGGCGTGGCGGGAGATCGGCGTCGGCGTCAGCGAGAAGCGGCTCGGCACCAAGGAATGGGAAGCCGCGCTCAAGGCGGGCGAGTTCGACGCCGCCTTCGACTTCGCCGGCGACTATTTCGACGATCCGACATTGCAGCTCGCCAAATACATCTCGCGCGACCTGTCGCCGGTGAACTATTCGAGCGCCACCGACCGCCTGCTCGACGCGCTCTTCGTCGGACAGGCGGTGACACCCGACCCGCGCCAGCGCGCCCGGATCGTGCGCGACTTCGAGCGACGCGCGCTCACCTCCGCCAATGCCGTGCCGATCCTGTGGTGGAACCGCATCATCGCGAACTCAGCGAGAGTGAAGGGCTGGACCATCACGCCCAGCCACTACCTCAACCAGGACCTCGCCGGCGTGTGGCTGGAGCCGCTGCCGTCCCATGCCTGCGCCGATGCCGGGCGGTGCTGAGCGATCGGCAAGCGGCTAGGAGCGCCGCTTCGGGCGCTTCAAGAGTTTCCCCAGCCGGGCGATGCCCGCGAGCAGACCGGCCAGCGTCCGATCGAGTCCTGCCGACCGGGCCGAGCGCCGCCCGGGCCAACGCAGCAGTCGGCGGCGGCGACGGCCGGGCGGTACGTCGAGGCGCAGGAGAAGTTGGACCAGCCCGTCTTCGCCGACCAGGCGCGCGGCCCGTGCCGGCGCCATCCAGCGTGTCACGCGCTGGCCCTTCTCCGGCCAGTCCTTGAGCTGTCGCTCGACCTCCAGCAGATAGGCCTCGACCTTGAAGGTGGTCATCGCGCCGGAGCTCAGGCGCTTCTTGTAGCGATAGGTGCCGAGCGGGCTTTCGCCGATCCTCCCGACGATGCCGGCTTCCTCATACGCCTCCTTGGCGGCGCAGGCATGCGGCGTCAGGTCCTTCTCGGGCCAGCCCTTGGGGATGATCCATCGCCCCTTGCCGCGCGACGTCACCAGCATGACGCGCGGCTGGCCGTTCTTCAGCGCGAAGGGCAGGGCGGCGTATTGGGTGATGGTCTTGCGCTTGCTCACTCTTCGCCCGCGGCTTGGTGGTCGGCGCAGCGCCGACGCCTTCAACCATCACGAGCGTAGGGCGAGGTGGTTAAGTTTCCGCGAACGCGGTCTCCTCGCGCCGCCGGCGATCAGCGGGCTCAGGCCAGTCAAGCCGCGATGCCGCGTTATTTCGCCGAATGTCCGGCGTCGACCCGGTATGCGCGGGCGCGGGGCATCAGCCCTCGAACATCACGAGGTTGCGCACGGCGCCGCCGGCGCGCAGCGCGGCGAAGCCGTCATTGATCTGCGCCAGCTTCATGTGCCCGGAGATGAGATGGTCGAGCTGCAACTTGCCTTGCAGGTAGAACTCGACGAGGCGCGGCATGTCCGTGCGGAAGCGGTTCGAGCCCATGAGCGAGCCCTGGATCTTGCGCTCGGCGAGGAAATCGGGGCCGTGCAGCTCGATCTTGGTGCCGACGGGGATCATGCCGATGATGGTGGCGGTGCCGCCGGGGCCGAGCATGCGGAAGGCCTGCTCGGCGGTGGCCTTGGCGCCCAGGCATTCGAAGGAATAGTGGACGCCGTTGCCGCTCATCGCGCGCACCTGCTTCACGGGATCGCCGTCCTTGGCGTTGACGACATCGGTGGCGCCGAGCTTCTTCGCCAGCTCGAGCTTCGCCGGCAGCGTGTCGACGGCGATGATGCGGCCGGCGCCGGCGATGGCCGCGCCGTTGATGCAGGAGAGGCCGACGCCGCCGCAGCCGATCACCGCGACGGTGCTGCCGGGCTCGAGTTTGGCGGTGTGGAACACGGCGCCGACGCCGGTGAGCACGCCGCAGCCGATGAGCGCGGCGCGGTCGAGCGGCATGTCCGGCCGGATCTTCACCAGCGCATGCTCGTGCACCAGCATCTGCTCGGCGAAGGAGGAGAGGTTGAGGAACTGGTGCATCAGGCCGCCCTTCCAGGAGAGACGACGCGACACGCCCGGCGGCAGCTTGATCTCGGCGCTCTGGCACAGCGAGGGATGCCCCGACAGGCACTGCTCGCAATAGCCGCAGAACACCGAAAGGCAGGTCACCACATGGTCGCCGGGCTTCACATAAGTGACGTCGGCGCCGACCGCCTCGACCACGCCGGCCGATTCATGGCCCAATACGCAGGGCATCGGGTGCGGGTAGGAGCCGTCGGCGAAATGCAGGTCGCTGTGGCAGATGCCGGCGACCGCGGTGCGGATCAGCACCTCGCGCGGCCCCGGTTTCGCGAGGCTCACATCCTCGATGGTCAGCGGCTCGTTCGCCGCGTGCAACACCGCTGCTTTCATCTCTACGCCCCCCTGTCGTTCCCCTCTCCCCACCGGGGGAGAGGGCAGGGTGAGGGGGTGAGTTGAGCCGCTATGTCGTCGTGGTTGACCGCGGGGCCGGCGGCGCCCCCTCACCCCGACCCTCTCCCCGAGGGGAGAGGGTACTCCGCGGCGTTGGCCTGTGTCGTCACCTCGGCGACGCGCTTCTTGGCGTCGAACTCCTCGGCGACGCGGGCGTCGTTGTCGAGCAGCCCCTGAGCATCGACTTCGGCGAAGCCGGCGACGCCCATCTCCTCGAAGGCCTTGCGCACGCGCGGGCCCCACAGGCCGATATCCTTGACCGTGGGCACGATGCGGCTGAACAGCCGCGTGCGGAACTGCTTCATGCCGTCCGAGGTCATCACGTGCTCGACGCATTCCTTGGCCGGCAGGCCGAGCCGCTCCCACACTTCCCACTGGTTGAAGCGGTCGCGCATGTGGTGGCAGGCCTCGACCACGAACTCCTCGCGCTCGTCGCGCTCGGCGTCGCTGAGCTGCGGATAGACGTCGCGCAGCGCCAGCCGGCCGAAGGCGACGTGGCGCGCCTCGTCCTGCATGACATAGGCGTTGACCGTCGCCGCCAGCGGGTTCTGCGCGTAGTCGCGCAGGCGCTGGAAGGCGGCGAGCGCCAGGCCCTCGATCAGGATCTGCATGGTGAGATAGGTCATGTCCCAGCGATTGTCGCTGAGGCCGGTCTCGAGCAGCGATTTGAGGCCGGGCGTGATCGGGTAAGCGAGCTTGAACTTGTCGTGCAGCAGGCGCGCATAGGCCTCGACATGGCGCGCCTCGTCCATGACCTGCGTCGCCGCGTAGAACTTGCTGTCGAGGTCGGGCACCGACTGGACGATCTTGGCGGTGGCGATGAGCGCGCCCTGCTCGCCATGCATGAACTGCGAGATCGAGTGCGCCTGGTTGTGGTGGCGGACCTCGATCTTCTCCTTCTCGGTCATGCGGTTCCAGATCGGCGTGCCGCAGATCGGGATCATGCGGTCGTCGAGCTGCATCGGGTTCTCGGGATCGAGCTCCTGCGACCAGTCGATGCGCAGCGCCGCGTCCCATTGCTGCTTCTTGCCCTTGTCGTAGAGGGCGAGCAGCGATTCGCGCTCGTCCTCGTACTCCCAGGTGAAGCGGGTCTCGGTGCGGCCCTCGAATTTCCACTCGGTCAGCTCGACCGGCAGGGCATAACGGTACGTCGTCGACATCGCGCAATCTCCTTCTGGCTCGGAACGAGAAACGCTCCGACGCGAAATAACCGGCCTGTCCGACCAGACCGACCCTTACCGGCGTTCGCGCGCGGTCTCCGGCATCATCTTGCCAGGACGCCGTAAAGAATGTCGTACCGGATGACCCCGGCGCCGCCGCCAGCCTAGGCGGGATTGATCGCGATGTGAATACCGCAAAATGGTTATCAGGACAACTATCGCGGGCAGGCGGACGCTCGGATACTACCGGAGCTCGGCGGCGACCGACCGGCGCACCCCTGTTGATCGCGATCAAGGGCCGGCTTGGCGGGGCGCGCCCTAGAGTGAGGCAAAATCGCCGAACCGAGGGCGGTCGCGGGAGGAAGCGCGGATGGGGTCCTATCTGGTCGGCGTCGATATCGGCGGCACCTTCACCGACTGCGTCGTCATCGACGAGGGCGGCACCGTCACCACCGCCAAGGCGCCCTCGACGCCTGACAATTTCGCGCAAGGCATGATCGACGCCATCGGCGCCGCCGCCGACCGGCTCGGCCTCGTCGCCGATCGTCTCTACCAGCAGGTGGCGCTGCTGTCGCACGGCACGACGGTCGGCACCAACGCGGTCGTGCAGAAGCGCGGCGCAAAGATCGGCCTTATTACCACCAAGGGGCATAACGACGTCATTCACATCATGCGCGGCTCGCGCGGCCTCGGCGGGCGCGACGTGCGCCAAGTCGTGCATTTCCCGGAGAGCCGGAAGCCCGATCCGATCGTGCCGAAGCGCCTCGTCGAAGGCGTCTCCGAGCGCGTCGACTGCTTCGGCAAGGTGGTGGTGCCGCTCAACGAGGCGGAGGCCGAAGCCGCCATCCGCCGCCTGGTCGGCGAGGGCGTGGGCGCGATCGCCATCTGCTTCCTGTGGTCGTTCCTCGAGCCCAAGCACGAGCACCGCGTGCGCGACATGGTGAAGGCGATCGCGCCCGACATGTTCGTCACCTGCTCGGCGGACCTCGTGCCGAAATGGGGCGAGTACGAGCGCACCACGGCGACCGCCATCAACGCCTATATCGGCCCGCTGACCGCGGGCTACCTGCGCAACCTCGACCGCCGCCTCGCCACGCTCGGATATCGCCAGGGCCTGCAGATCACGCAATGCGGCGGCGGCACCATCTCGGTCGACAAGGCGATGGAGGCGCCGCTGTTGACGCTCGATTCCGGGCCCGTCTCCGGCGTCACCGGCTCGCTCTATCTCGGCCGTGTCATGGGCTATCCCAACATCATCACGACGGACATGGGCGGCACCTCCTTCGATGTCGGCATCATCTTCGACGGCAAGCCGGCCTTCTCCTTCATCAGCAACGTCAACCAGTACGAGTATTTCATCCCCAAGGTCGACATCCAGGCGATCGGCAGCGGCGGCGGCAGCCTGGTGCGCGTCGACGAGGCGACCAGGACGATGCGGGTCGGGCCGGAGAGCGCTGGCGCGGTGCCGGGCCCGGTGTGCTACGGCAAGGGCGGCACGGTGCCGACGGTGACCGATGCCGATGTCGTGCTCGGCTACATCAATCCCGACAATTTCGCCGGCGGCGCCATCCGCCTCGACAAGGCCAAGGCGGAAGGCGCGATCCAGGGCATCGCCGACCGGCTCGGCATGGGGCTCCTGGATTGCGCCAGCGGCATCGCCCGCATCGCCGAGTTCCAGATGGCCGACCTCATCCGCAAGATGACGGTGGGCAAGGGCTTCGACCCGCGCGACTTCGTGCTGTTCGCCTTCGGCGGCGCGGGCCCGGCGCATTCCGGTGTCTTCGCCCGCGAGCTCGGCGTCGCCAAGGTGGTGATCCCGCAGCGCGAGACGGCGTCGACCTGGTGCGCCTTCGGCGCCGCCTCGGCCGACATCCTGCACATCTACGAGCAGGTCGACATCATGGCCTCGCCCTTCGAGGCCCAGCGCATCAACCGCACGCTCGAGCGGCTCGAGGAGGCGGCGCGCCGGCGCATGGCCAAGGACGGCATCGCGCCGGAGCGGTTGAACCTGCAATTCTCGCTGGACATGCGCCACAAGGGCCAGATCAACGAAGTCGAGGTGGCGCTCGAGGAGAGCCGCGTCGCGGGCGACTTCCAGGCCGGCTTGCGCGAGCGCTTCTATGAGCGCTACGAGCAGCTCTACGGCCGCGGCTCGTCCTTTCGCGGCGGCCGCGTCGAGATCGTGACTTGCCGGCTGCGCGCCGGCGCCGAGACGCCGCGCCCGCGCCTCGTCGCCGCCGAAGTGACGAGCGACGAGATCGTGCCGGCGGCGCGGCGGCCCAGCCGCAGCGTCTACTGGGCGGACCTCAAGCGCGCAGTCGACACGCCGATCTACGACGGCACCGCGCTACGCCCTGGGAACGCCGTCGCCGGCCCGACCGTCGTCGAGACCCCCGACACCACCGTCGTCGTCCATCCCGGCCAGAGCCTCGCCGTCGACCGCTTCGGCAATTTCGAGATCGCGCTCGGCGAGGGCATGGGGCGTTAAGGGGAAAAATGCGGATAACATTCGACACGAACACGCTCGATCGCGCTGTTCGACCGGAGCGGTTCCCAAAAGACCCCCGACAGGCTGAGTACGTGACGGTTCACGATGCGCTTGCTCTTGGCGCGATCAAGGGTTTCTTCTGCGCGACACTTGTGATGATCGAAGGCATCCAACGAAACGACCGAGCGGCGGTTCTCGCGACCACGAGCTTGCGGATAAAGATTCTTCCCGAGACGACTACCCTAGACGGAATACCGGCAATCCCGATCAACCTTCACGTGGAGCAACGGCGGCCGCCTTTGCATCCCGAGATGGCTGCTCGTGTTGGCGCGGCTCTCGGCCTCGGCCTGCGGGTGTTGGGAGTACCGCGTGTAGGTTTGCCGAGGATCGAAGACCGCGATGGAGCGATTTATGTATCAGAACCCGACACGCTGGCGCTCTCCGAAAGACTCGATCGATACTTTGATGTTGCAACGGCGATCGAATGTCGCGGATCGGGTATAAGGCAAGCTCAAGCGCTCGCAGAGAAATTCGCGAAACGGGATAACGCGACCGAACATTGGTTCCATAGCCTGATTCGAGCGCGCGATGTCCATGAAGAAAATGCTGTAAAGCGCGCATGTTCCGAGTGGGCAGACGGTGATTCCGTCGCTGCACACATTGGGTACAACAACGATTTATTTTGTACGGAGGACGCCGGCATGAGTGCCGGGGGAAACTCGATTTTCAATGAAACAAATCGAGCATGGCTAGAACAAACATACGGAACGAAGTTCGTCACTCTCGCCGAACTGGCCGCTCAGGTTTAGACGATGCTTCCACCGATTTCGACAATTGCATTATCCCTGTTCGCGCTCGTCGCCGCAGTCCCCGAGAGCGTGCCTATCGGCACTCTCGCACTCGGCGCTGCTGACGTGGCGTTGAGCACCGACGTCCAAGAGGCGAACCAATGATAGGCCCGTCAATACGAGGGTCAGCCGTTTTGTGCATTTTAGCATGTGTTTGTGCGGTCTCAGCATATGGCAAGGACGAGGCTCACTCCAAACTGTCAGCCTTTGTCGCCGCGGGCGAGGATCTGTACAAGCGTGCAGCAATGATTGTCGACCAGAGCCCGAAGACGGAAGCGGATGTAGACCGCATTTTCGCTACGACGGGCAATCAATGGCAGGTGGACGAGCGCGCATTTCAGACATCGTTCTGGCCGATGCAAGGAATGACCGACATTCCCGACGATGTTCGGGAGGGGATCATCAGGATCGGGCAGTTCGACAATTTCGTTTTCGATGCAGTCGGGGCATCTTACATATGTCATAATATCGATGCGCATTGGACACTCAAGATCGCTGGAGAAATCCTAGCACACGCTAAAATGGCTTCGGAAGATCACCCGGACCCGGATTGGAATCCCGACCTCGATTCCGGGCCAGAGGATCACACCAAGTGCCGGAGATAATCCCCTCTTAGCGCTATGAGATGTCTATGCGCCGCGCACGGTCAGACCGTCCAAAACGATCAAGACCTCCTACTGGACACTCCGAGATGATCAACATTCGTGTTGAGCCGAGCCAGCGCGATGTCATCGACCGTGCCGCAAGGGCGTTGGGTAAGGACCGGTCCGCGTTCATACGTGAGACGGCTTATCGCGAGGCAGAACGCGTCTTGTTGGATCGGCGTTTCTTTGCGCTCGACGATAAGGATTTCGCGCGGTTTATCGCGGCGCTCGACGTCGTACCGGCTGACAATCCGCGGCTTCGCGACTTGCTGCGGACACCGGCACCGTGGGAGAAGTGATCGGCCATTGAAACCAGGCGCGCCCGCGACCACATCGACGGGTGTCTGTACGCAAGAAGCGGTAGTAGCCCGTGGGGCCGGTGCTGGCAAACATTAAAATTACGAAACAAACCCAATTCGGCATGATGGAGCCGGCGGGAAGGAAGGGCGGAAGCGGATGACCAAGATCAGCGAGCTTACCGGCGTCGTCTTCGACGGCGTCAACAACCCCTATGTCCCGCCCAAGGAGCTCAGGATCTCGGCCAAGCTCCGGCTGCATCGCGACGCGGCCGAGGACATCGACCCCGTGACGTTCGAGGTCATCCGCCACAATCTCTGGAATATTAACGAGGAGCACGGCGCCACCATCCAGCGCATCTCGGGCTCGCCCGTCGCGATGTACGCGCTCGACTTGAACCCGTCGATCCTCACCGAGGATGCCGAGTTCATCTTCTTCGGCCCGTACATGCAGTACATGTCGGGCGTCACCGACACGCAGGTGAAGTGGATCCTCGAGAACCGCAGCGACAATCCCGGCATAAGCGAGGGCGACATGTTCCTCGCCAACGATCCCTGGGTCGGCGCCGCGCACCAGATGGACGTGATGCTGATCTGCCCGGTGTTCTGGGAGGGCGAGCTCTTCTGCTGGGTGACCAACTGCCTCCACCAATACGACATCGGCGGCATCACGCCGGGCAGCTTCTGCCCGGGCGCCGAGACGGCGTTCGACGAGGGCATCCTCATCCCGCCGGTCAAGATCATCGAGGGCAACGAGATCCGCCGCGACATCGAGGACATCTACCTGCGCTCGTCGCGCAAGCCCGAGCTCGTCGCGCTCGATTTCCGCGCGCAGATGGCCGGCAACATGGCGGCGCGCGAGCGCGTGCTGCAACTCATCCGCCGCTACGGCGCGCGCACGGTCAAGGGCGTGATGAAGCGCATCCTCAGCAACGGCGAGACCGCCTTCCTGCAGAAGCTGGCGCGGCTGCCCGACGGCACCTGGCGCGATCGCACCTATGTCGAATGCTGCCGCCCCGGCGACCGCGGCACCTACCGCGTGATGTGCACGCTGACGAAGCGCGGCGACACGCTAACCTTCGAGAACGAGGGCACCGCGCCGCAGCAGGGCGCGATGAACGCGACCTATTCGGGCTGGCGCGGCGCCATCATGGTGGCGGTGAACCAGCTGCTGTGCTGGGAGCAGTATTTCTCGGTCGGCGGCGCGCTGCGCCATATCGAGTTCGACCCGACGACCGGCACGCTCAACTGCGCCAACTTCCCGGCCTCCGTCTCGACCGCGCCGGTGCAGGCGATGGAGATCTCGCTCTACCCCGCCTACAATGTGTTGTCGAAGATGATCTATGGCGACCCCGCGATGCGCAAGGACGTGATGTGCATCGGCGGCACCAGCCAGTGGCCCGCGACCATCTTCCGCGGCGTCGACCAATGGGGCGAGCGCTACGGCTATCTGCTGATCGATCCCATCGGCGGCGCCATCGGCGCCTTCTCGACCCAGGACGGCATCTCCACCGGCGGGCAGTCGCGCACGCCGATCTGCAAGCTGCCCAACATCGAGCACACCGAGCAGACCTTCCCGCTGCTGTTCCTCTACCGCAAGGAGGTGCCGGATTCGGGGGGCGCCGGCAAGTGGCGCGGCGGCCTCTCGGCCGAGAGCTGCTTCATTCCGCACAACACCGACAAGATCGTGCAGGACACGCTCTCTTCCGGCAACGCCATCCCGACTTCGACCGGCATGATGGGCGGATATCCCGGCACGCCCAACCGCTACACGTTCATCCGCAACAGCGACATCCTCGAGCGGCTCAAGCGGCGCGAGATGGTCGAGGACGCGCAGGAAGCCAAGGGCGAGGAAGTGACGCTGCAGCTGCGCCAGGAGAATTTCGAGCAGCACGCGGCGGATATCTATGCCGTCGTGTGGTCGGCGGCCGGCGGCTTCGGCGACCCCATGGACCGCGACGCCGAGCACGTGCTCGAGGATTGGCGCAACGGCGCGGTGACGCTCGCCGCGGCGCGCGACATTTACGGCGTGGTCATCGACGACAAGGCCGGCGTGCTCGACCTCAAGGCCACCAAGGCCCTGCGCGAGGATACCCGCAAGAAGCGCGTCGCCGGCATCAGGGTGAAACCGCGCAAGCTCGCCGGCCCCTCGGTGCGCGTCACCGAGAACCTGCTGGTGCGGCTGGACGGCCAGACCGCGCATCATTGCTGCGCCAAATGCGACAGCGATCTTGGGCCGACCCGCGACAACTACAAGGACCATTGCCTGCGCGAGGACAACCCGATCCAGCGGTCGAGCCCGCTGGTCGGCGACCCCAAGCGCTACATCGACGACGAGCCGGTGTTCCGCCAGTTCTTCTGCGCCGGCTGCGGCACGCTCATCGAGAACGAGATCGCCGTCGCGCAGGACCCGGTGCTGCGCGACATCGAGGTGGTCATCGACGAACGCCTGCTGCAGCGCCAGCCGGAAGCGGCGGATTGATTGGCCCAAGAGTGAGCCGCTGCCGTACTCATCCTTCGAGACGCGCCCTTGCGGGCGCTCCTCAGGATGAGGAGAAAAAAGCATCCTCATGCTGAGGAGCCCGCGCGAGCGGGCGTCTCGAAGCATGTGTCGGAGAGCCCGCACGGAACGGGCATGCGGACGCAATAGCAGAGGAGGCCGGAATGGCTGAAGCATACATCGTCGCGGCGGCGCGCATAGCGGGCGGGCGGAAGGGCGGGCGGCTCTCCGGGTGGCATCCGGCGGACCTCGCGGCGCAGGTGCTGGACGCGCTGGTCGAGCGCAGCACGGCCGACCCGACGCTGATCGAAGACGTCATCATGGGCTGCGTCAGCCAGGTCGGCGAGCAGGCGCTCAACATCGCGCGCGGCGCGGTGATGGCGTCGAAGCTGCCCGAAAGCGTGCCGGCGACCTCGGTCGACCGGCAATGCGGCTCGTCGCAGCAGGCGCTGCATTTCGCCGCGCAGGCGGTGATGTCCGGCGCGATGGACGTGGTGATCGCCGCCGGTGTCGAGAGCATGAGCCGGGTGCCGATGGGCCTTTCCTCGATGCTGCCCGAGAAGGCCGGCTTCGGCAGGCCCAAGAGCCCGCGCATGGAGGAGCGCTATCCCGGCGTCGCGTTCAGCCAGTTCACGGGCGCCGAGATCATGGCGAAGAAATACGGCCTGTCCAAGGACGAGCTCGACGCGTTCGGCTTTGCGAGCCATCAGAACGCCATCGCGGCGGCGCAGAAAGGCCTGTTCGACGACGAGATCGTGCCGGTCGCGATCACGCTGCCGGACGGCTCGAGCGAGCTGCACAAGACCGACGAGGGCATCCGCTTCGACGCCAGCCTCGCGGCGATCAAGGGCGTGAAGCTGCTGCAGGAGGGCGGCCGCATCACCGCGGCGACCTCGAGCCAGATCTGCGACGGCGCCTCGGGCGTGATGGTCGCGAACGAGCGCGGGCTGAAGGTGCTGGGCGTGGCGCCGCTGGCCCGAATCCACGCCATGACGGCGATCGGCCATGATCCCGTCATCATGCTGGAGGCGCCGATCCCGGCGACCGAGCGCGCGCTCAAGAAGGCGGGAATGTCGATCGACGACATCGACCTGTTCGAGGTCAACGAGGCCTTCGCCTCGGTGCCGGTGGCATGGCTCAGGAAGACCGAGGCGGATCCGAGCAAGCTCAATGTGCATGGCGGCGCCATCGCGCTCGGCCATCCGCTCGGCGCGTCCGGCACCAAGCTGATGACGACGCTGGTCTATGCGCTCAAGCACCGCGGCAAGCGCTGGGGCTTGCAGACCATGTGCGAGGGCGGCGGCCTCGCCAACGTCACCATCGTCGAGCGGATGTAGGCTAGGCCGGTGAATGGTGGATCAACCGCGCGGCATCGCTTCCTTGCGGCGAGTCAAAGGATGCACGACGCCAAAGCAGCCTTCCTACAGTCCCAGGTAAAACTTCCGGATCAGCTCGTTGTTGTTGAGCTCGTCGGCGGAGCGGCCTTCGAAGGCGATCTTTCCGTGGACGATGACGTAGCCGCGATCGGCGATCTTGATGGCCTGGGTGAAGTTCTGCTCGGCCATGAGCACGCTCAGATGGTAGCTGTCCTTGAGCTCCTTGATCTTCTCGATGGTGCGGCGCACGAGGAGCGGCGCGAGGCCGACCGAGGGTTCGTCGACCAGCAGGATGCGCGGCGCGGACATCAGGGCGCGGGCGAGTGCCAGCATCTGCTGCTCGCCGCCGCTCATGCTGCCGGCGAGCTGATCGCGCCGCTCCGCCAGCACCGGGAACGCCTCGAAGCAATAGGCGAGGTTCTTCTTGAGGTGCGCGCGCGCCATCGGCCGGAAGGCGCCGAGCAGCAGGTTCTCCGCGACGGTGAGCTTGGGGAAGAGGCGGCGGCCCTCCGGCACCAGGGCGATGCCGAGATCGACGATCGCCTCGGTGGTCATGCCGACGAGCTGGTGGCGCTTGCCGTCGATCTCGGCGGTGATGCTGCCGGAGGTCGGCCGGACGATGCCCATGACGCATTTGATGAGCGTGCTCTTGCCGTTGCCGTTGGTGCCGAGCAGCGCCACCGTCTCGCCGCTGCCGACGCCCATCGAGATGTCCTCGAGCACGCGCACCGCGCCGTAGGCGGCGTTGACGCCGGCGATGGCAAGGCTACTCGCCAAGATAGGCCCTCTCGACCTCCGGGTTGCGCACCACGGCTTGCGGCGCGCCGTCGGCGATCTTGCGCCCGGCGACCAGCACGACCAGGCGATCGGAGAATTTCATCACCGCGCGCATGATGTGCTCGATGAGGATGACGGTGATGCCACGCTCGTTGAGCTTGAACAGCAGCGCCAGGATGTCGTCGATCTCGGAATGCGACAGGCCCGCCATCGCCTCGTCGGCGATGAGCAGCTTGGGCTCGGCCGCCATGGCCCGGGCGAGCTCGATCTTGCGCATCTCCACCTGCGTCAGGTCGCGCGGCCGGCGCTCCGCCTTCTCGGCGAGCCCGACCAGCTGCAGCAGCTCGAGGCAGCGCGCGTCGATCTCGGCCGGCGACAGATGCGTGCCGGCGCGCGCGTTGACGGTGTAGAGCAGCGGGATGCGGATGTTCTCGGCGACGCTGAGGCTGCCGAAGGGCCGCGGCAGCTGGAAGCTGCGGGCCATGCCGAGCCGCGTGCGCTGATGCGCGGCGAGCCCGTCCATGACGCGGCCGTCGAACTGCACGCGGCCGCTGTCGTTGCGCAGCGTGCCGCTGACGCAGTTGACCAGCGTGCTCTTGCCGGAGCCGTTGGGGCCGATGAGGCCGACGCGCTCGCCGGCGCGGACCGAGAGGCTGATGGCGTCGAGCGCGGTGAAGCCGCCGAAATGCTTGCCGAGATCCTGAACCTCGAGCAGCGCGCTCGCCATCATCGCCGCCGCGGCCGGAGCCACGTCTGGGCGAGCCCGACGATGCCGTTGGGCGCGATGATGACGAAGGCGACGAGCAGCACGCCGACAATCAGCAGGTTGAGCGCCGAGGAGATGGTCACGGTGGCGACCTGCTGGACGGTGCCGAGGAACACGGCGCCGATGATCGGGCCGATCCAGCTGGTCATGCCGCCGATCAGCGGCATGGCGATGCTGTTGACGGCATAGGCGAGGTTGAAGCCCGAGGCGGGATCGAGGTAGGTGACGTAATAAGGGAGCGGCGCGCCGGCCATGCCCATGAGCGCGCCCGACAGCGTCGTCGCCACCAGCTTCAGCCGCAACGTGGGCACGCCCGCGGTTTCCGCCGCCAGCTCGTCGTCGCGGATCGCGGCGAAGCCGTAGCCCAGGCGCGAACGCTCGATGGTGCGCGCGATCGCCACCGCGACCACGGCGAGCACCAGCATCACCAGGAACAGGTATTCGATGTAGTTGCCGAGGATCGGCACCTTCGGCGGGCGGATGATGTAGGCGCCGCGCGAGCCGCCGACATAGTCCCAGTTGGTGATGAGCGTCTGCACGACGACGGCGAGGGCGAGCGTCGCGATCGAAAAGAACACGCCGCGCAGCCGCAGCGTGAGGTACCCCATGCCGAGCCCGACCACGCCCGAGACGACGCCGCCCACCAGGATCAGCGCCGGGATCGGCATGGGAAAAAGCTTGTAGAGCACGACGGTGCTGTAGGCGCCCAGCGCGAAGAACGCCGCCGTGCCGAAATTCACGTAGCCGGTATAGCCGCCGAGGATGTTCCACGCCGTCGCCAGCACGACGTATTGCAGCACGACATAGCCGGCGAAGAAGTAATACTGGTTCTTCACCAGGAGCGAGAGGCCGAACACCGCGGCTCCCACGACGAAGGCGGCGATCCAGAATGTTGCCGTCCGCATCCGCATCGCCTATCGCCCCATGATGCCGGAGGGGCGGAAGGCCAGCGTGAGCAGCAGGAAGCCGAAGGCGACGGCAGGCGACCAGGAGGGACCGTAGAAGGTGGCGGTGATGCTCTCGACGACGCCGAGCAGCAGCGCCGCCATCAGCATGCCCGGGAAGCTGCCGAGCCCGCCCATGACGCAGATGGCGAAGACGCGGCCGATATAGTCGCGGCCGATCGACGGCTCGACCGGCTGGATGATGATGAGGAAGGCGCCGGCGACGCCGGCCGTGGCGATCGAGAGGGCGAAGGCGATGCGCTTGATCCGCGCCGGGTTGGCCGACATGAGCTGGAGCGCGAGGCGATCCTGCGACACCGCCATGATGGCGCGGCCGATGAAGCTGCGCGACAGGAAGAGCTGCAAGCCCGCCAGCAGCGCCAGCGAGCAGACGAACGGCACCAGCATGCGCAGCGGCAGGTCGATCGGCCCGTAATGGAGGGTGGTGCCGATATAGGCGGCATCGACGAAGCGGTAGTCGACGCCGAACACCAGGATCAGCGCCACCTCGGTGATGAACAGCAAGCCGAAGAAGAAGGCGAGGCCGCGCAGCGATTCATCGCCGCGGCGCTCGAACACCAGGTGATAGACCTGATAGACCGCCGCCCCCAGCGCATAGAAGGCGGGGGCGACGATGATGCTGGTCAGGATGGGGTCGAGGCCGAAGCGCGTGTTGACGATGTAGGCGATGTAGGAGCCGAGGATGATGAAGGCGGGATGGGCGATGTTGACGATGTCGAGCATGCCGAAAGAGATCGACACGCCGACGGTCACCGCGGCGTAGAAGCCGCCGAGCAGAATACCCGCCACCACCGCGCCCAGCAGCAGGTCAAGGGAGGTGGCCATGTCTGCGGGCTCTGTCTCGGCGGCGCGATCGCGTCAGTGCTTGATGTCGGAATAGGGCGCCTCGATCTCGCCCGACTTGTACTCGCCGGGATAGACAATGACTTCCTTGCCGGGCTTCTTGAACTGCTCGAGGTCGTTGCCGGTGATGCCGCGCTCCTGCACGTAGACGATGCGCGGCTCGACCCATTCGCCGTCCCTGCCGAATCTGACGTCGCCGACCACCGTCTTGAACGTCGTGGCGTGGATGTACTCGGCGATCTTCTTCTGATCGAGGCTCTGCGTCGCCTCGACCGCCTGGCCCAGGATCTGCATCCCGCCATAGGCGTAGGGCGGCAGGTAGAAGCCCAGCGCATCGGCGCCCGCTGCTGCCGCTCTCGGCTGATACGTCCTCAGGAACTCTGTGATGCCCGGGAAGGTCATCGTCGGCTCCGGCGCGTAGAGTTCGTAGTACACGATGCCGTTGAGCAGCGGACCGAACTGCTGCTTGAGCGATGCGAATTGCAGGCCGATCATGCCGCCGCCGAAGACCGTCGTCTTGAGCCCGATCTCGTGGGCAGCGCGGATGATGCCGGCGGTGTCCGGCGGATAGGACGCGACGAAGACGGCGTCCGGGCTCGTCGCCTGGATGGATCGCACGATCGGCGTATAATCGACCGTGCTCGGAGGATAGCTGCTGTCATACACGATCTTGAGCCCGAGCTTCTTGGCGACGTCGCGCGCGCCGGCGAGCGCGACTTGCGGGTATTCCGCATCAGCGCCGACGATCGCCAGCGTCTTTGGCGTTGGCTTCGCCGTCATCGCCGCTTCCAGGAACCCTTGCGACAAGGCGTGTTTGGCATCGGGTCCGTTCGGCTGCATTTGGAAGAAGCGGTCGTAGTGGAACTGATCGTTGACGGCGAGCCCGAAGAGGCCGATGAAGGTCATGCCGTGCTGCATGATGATCGGCATGGCCGGCGCCTGCAGGTTGGTGCCGTAGCCAGAGATCACCAAGTCGACGTTGTCGATGTCGAGCAGCTTGGTGTAGATGCCGGGGACGGTGGCCGGGTTGGTCTGGTCGTCGTAATAGACGAGCTGGACCGGCCGCCCCAGGAGCCCGCCCTTGGCGTTCACCTCCTCGGCCCAGATCTGGATAGCGATGAGCGCCGCCTTGCCGTTGCCGGCAAGCCCGCCGGTGAGGGCCATGCCGAAGCCGATCTTGATCGGCTCCGCCGCGGCCGGCCACGCCCCTGCCAGCAGCAGGATCGCGGCCGCGGCGCAAGCGATCGCCTTGGCTCTCATCGTGGGAAACGCAGGCTTCAGCATTTGCTCACTCCCCGTTCGCCCCCGCATCCTTCCGGTCGGGAGTTCTCTGCCGAATTCTTATGCGCCCGGACAGCCGGCTCTCGATGAAAACCGCGCTCCCGCACGCGATGCGGCGCTAGTCTGGCGGAAGAGTCGCGGCTTGACCAGCCCGCGCGTGTGCGAGGGGTCGATTGACAGCCCGCGCCGCGGCGCCCACGATTCCGGCAATAAGCCCGGGGCGACACGGGCGACCAGATCGGGAGGAGCGAGCATGAAGGCCGAAAGACTGGCCGGCGAGATCGCCGGCCAGAGCGCGCGCCATGTCGGCATGGCCGAGATGCTGACGCGCGTCGCCCGCTTCAAGGATTTGACGGCGAGCACCGAGGCCTTCATCGACACCCTCGTGCCCGGCCACGAGCGCAAGATCTACAACGTGATCGGCGGCGGCGTCACCGAGGATGCCGGGCTCGCGCCGGCCATCCCGCATGCGCAGGATTTCCACGTCACCTTCATCGGCGCCGAGCCGGGCAAGGGCGCGGCGCTGCATGCGCACCCGATCATCGAGGCCTTCATGCCGCTCTCCGGCCAATGGTCGGTCCATTGCGGCGACGAGGGCGAGCAGGAGATCGTGCTCGGCCCGTGGGATTTCATCTCGGTGCCCGTGGGCGTGATGCGCGGCTTCCGCAATGTCGGCAAGGAGCACGCCCATCTCATGTCGATCCTCGGCGGCACCGACCCGGGCCGCGTCAGCTGGGCGCCGCAGGTGCTGGCGGCGGCGATGAAGACGCCCTTGCGTCTCGACGAACACGGCAATGTGACGCGAATTTAGGCAGCGAGCCTGCAAAACGGGCGCGCCGACCGCTTCGTTGCCCCTTGACACGGTTTGTCGAAGACCGTCCATGCACAGCGCGCATGCCGGCTGGGCTTGTCGACCCGTGGGATCGATCGTCACATCAAGACTTGCGCGTAGAAGGCTTATCGCCTGGCCGCGCCGCGTCCGAGCCGGGAGGCAGGGAGCGGCGGCCGGCGCAGCATTGGAAAGAGGTCTTGATGGATCGCATTACCAGCATGACAGCGTTCGTTCAGGTGGTGGACCACGGCAGCTTTTCCGCCGCCGCAAAACGTCTCGAGCTCTCGCCGGCCATGGTCACCAGCCATGTCCAAGCGTTGGAGAAGCGGCTCGGCATTCAGCTGCTCAACCGCACGACGCGCAAAGTGAGCGTGACCGAGGCAGGCCGCGCCTTCTACGAGCGCTGCACCCAGATCCTGGCCGAGGTCGAGGAGGCGGAAACCGCCGCCACCGACCTGCATTCGACGCCGCGCGGCACCGTGCGCGTCAACACCTCGGTGGCGCTGGCGCGGCTGGTGACGCCGCTCATCGCCGAATATGTCGCGATCTATCCGGAGGTCTCGTTCGAGCTGATCATGACCGACCGCATGGTCGACCTGGTCGAGGAAGGGTTCGACCTGGCGCTGCGCACCGGCCCGTTGCCGGATTCGACGCTGATCGCGCGCCGCCTGGGCCTGGGGCGGAAAATCCTCTGCGCATCGCCCGCCTATCTCGCGCGCCGCGGCATGCCGAAGCATCCGGCGGATCTCGCCCAGCATAACTGCCTTACCTACATGAACTCGTTCCTCGAGCACCATTGGCGCTTCACCGGGACCGATGGCGAGCACGAGGTGGATGTCTCGGGCAATCTGCGCACCAACAGCATCGAGGGCATGCGCGCGGCGGCGCTCGCCGGCCTCGGCGTCTGCCTGATGCCGGCGATCAGCATCGGCCCGGACGTCACCGCGGGCCGTCTGGTCCGGCTGCTGCCCGACTTCCGCACCACCGAGGCCATCATCCAGGCGGTCTACCCGGCGAGCCGGCGCCTCTCGCTCAAGGTGCGCACCTTCCTCGACTTCCTGGTCGATCGCCTGGCGTGCGAGGAGAGGGGGGCCGCCACGCGACCAGTGTTGCTTAACGGGGGGCCGCACGCGGTTGCCGCCCAAGCCGGTGCGCTGCGCCGAGGTCCGGCGTGATCGCCTCGCCGCGGCTCACTCTTCCGCGCGGATGAACTGGCCGCGGCAAAACATCAGCGTCGGCTTGTGCGTGAAGGCGTAGCGCTCGACGCGGCCGAGGAAGATGATATGGTCGCCGCCGTAGTAGCGCGCCTCGTTGCGGCATTCGAAATGCGCGGCGCAGCCGGCGATCACCGGCGCGCCGTGGTCGGGCACGATGTGCGCCACATCGAGGAAGCGGTCGTCATGCTGGCCGGCGAAGCGCTTGGCGAGCTCGACCTGGTCCGCCGCCAATACGTTGACGACGAAATGCGACGCCTCCTGGAAGGCGGGCAGGCTCTGCCCATAGAGCGACTGGCTCCACAGCACCAGCGGTGGCTCGAGCGACACCGAGGTGAAGGAATTGACGGTGAGGCCGACCGGCTCGCCGTCCCTGCCGCGCGTCGTGACGATGGTGACGCCAGTGGCGAAGGTGCCGAGCGCGTCGCGGAAATCGCGCAGGTCGAAATGCGCCGGCGCAGACTCGGCCTCGGCATGATCGGGCATGGCGGGATCTTTGGGATGCGACATCGGCCCGCTACAGATTGGGTGAATCGGCGGGCAGGCCAAGCGCGACGCGGCCATAGGTGACGCCGTTGGCGTCCCAGTTGAGGCCGAAATGCGCGTTGGCGGCGTGGATGTCGCGCCACGCCCGCTGGATCGGGTTGCTCTCGTAGATGGCGCCGCCACCGGCTGCGGTGAAGATGACATCGACCGCCGCCGTGCACAGGCGCGCGGCATAGGCGCCGTCGCGCCGCCAGCGCACCTTGTCCTCGATCGGCGGCACCTGGTCGGCCTCGGCGAAGCGCATCGCCTCGCCGCAATCCTTGAGCATCAGCGCCTCGGCGGCGTCGATGAGCGCGCCGGCCTCGGCGATGTGGAGCTGTACCGTCGAGAAATCGGCGAGGCTCTTGCTCGTGTAGGTGCCGAGCCGCGTGCGCGTGGTGGCGACGTATTGCTCGAGCGCGCCCTTGGCGATGCCGAGCGCCGGCCCGGCGACGACGAAGGCGAAGAGGGCGAACCAGGGCAGGCGGAAGATCGCCGCGGTGTTGACGGCGCTGCCGGGGCTCGGCCCGCCCTTGCCGGCCTCGGTCGAGAGCGTGCGGTACTCGGGCACGAAGACGTCGTTGACGACGACATCCTTGCTGCCGGTGCCGGCGAGGCCGCTGACATACCAGGTGTCGATCACCGTGTAGTCGCTCGCCGGCAGCAGGAACACACGGTACTCGCTGGCGCCGCTCTGCTCGTCCGGCACCACCGCCGCGATCATGTTCCAGGCGGAAGGATCGACGCCGCTGGAGAAGGGCCAGCGCCCGCTCAGGCGATAGCCGCCCTGCGCCTTGCGCGCGCGGCCGCCCGGGAAGATGAAGGCCGAGCCGATGAGCGTGTCGGGCGAGGGGCTCCAGATCTCGTCCTGCGCCTGCTTGGGCCAGTAGCCGAGCATCCAGTGATGGCTGGCGAGATTGTTTAGCACCCAGGCGGTCGAGCCGCAGCCGCGGCCGATGACGCCGGCGAGCTCGACGAAGGCGCCGTAGGGCAGCTCGCTGCCGCCGACGCGCGCCGGCTGCAGCATGCGGAAGAGCCCCGAGCGGTGCAGGTCGGCGATGGTCTCGTCGGGGATGCGCCGCAGCGCCTCGGTCTTGGCCGCGCGCTCGCGCAGCACCGGCACCAGCCGCTCGGCGCGCTCGCGCAGTTCGTCGAAGGAAGGCACCGGCATCGCGCGTTTGGCCTGGGGCATCGAAGGGCCTTATTTATCTATGGATAAATACTATGGCGGGGCGGCGCGCTGTCAACGCGCCCTCCCGCTTGGCGCCGCCCTAGACCGGCGCGAAGCCATAGAGCCGCGCCGGGTTCTCGACCAGGATCTTGCGGCGCGTGTCGGCGTCGGCGGTCCAGGTCGGCAGCAGGTTCATCACCCGCCCGTCGTCGATCGGCAGCGCTGGCGCGATGTCCTCCGGCTTGCGGCCGGGCACGCGCGCGGCGTCCGGATGCGGCCAATCGGTGCCCCATACGATCCGCTCGGCATTGGCGGCGATGAGCGCCTTGGCGAGCGGTGCGACGTCGGGGTAGTCCGGCGCCTTGTCCGAGGCGCGGTAGCTGCCGGAGATCTTCACATAGGCCTTGTCGGACTTAACCAGCGCGATGAGCGCGCTGAAGCCCGGCTGCTCGGGGCCGAGTTCGGCGCGCGCGCCGCCGAAATGATCGAAGACGAGCGGCACGGGCTGAGCGCCGAGCTGGTCGGAGAGGGCGGCGATGATGGAGAGGCGGGTATAGACCTGGACGTGCCAGCCGCGATCCTTCACGCGGTCGACCGCCGCCAGCAGCTTCTTGGCCGAGGCCGCCGGGTCAAACTCGCCGGCGGTCTCGAGATTGACGCGCACGCCGCGGATGCCGGCCTTTTGCATGTCGTCGAGCGCCGCGGCGGAGGTCTTGTCGTCGATCACGGCGATGCCGCGCGCCCGCTCGGGCCCGAGCTCGCGCATGCCCGCCAGCGTGGCGCTGTTGTCGGTGCCGTAGACGCTGGGCGTCACGATGACGACGCGGTCGAGATGTAGGAATTCCTGCAGCCCGAGGAGTTCCTTGGCGCTGGCGGGGGGCGGCGTGTAGACGCGGTTGGGCGTGAAGGGAAACTGCGCCGGGTCGGGGAAGACATGGACATGGCAATCGCAAGCGCCGCGCGGCACGTCGAAATCGACGGCTGTCGACGGCATGGGTGCGGCGGCGAAGGCCCGCGTCAGCCCCGACGCCACGGCGCCGGCGGCGGCGCCGGCTTTGAGCAGGTCTCGACGAGTTACCATGCCTTCCTCCCGATGTTATGAGCCGCCACGCGCGGTGCTGCGAGGCCGCTTGGGGCGCGTTTCGGCACCATCGTAAAGGGCGCGGCGCGCAGCGTCCACCGGTCCGGCCGTGGGTGGGAGGGTCGGCTCCAGGCGCGCGAGCCTGGGAGGCGTGGCTCAGAATTCGACGTCGAGCTCTTCGACCTCTTCGCTCTCCGCCTGGGCGGCGGCGGCCCATTCGAGCATATAGGGCAGCGCCATGATGCGCCGGCAATAGGCCGAAGCGGCGGCGTCGAGCGTCACGTCATAGGTCAGGAAACGCGTGCAGACCGGCGCGTACATGGCGTCGGCCATGCTCAATTCGCCGAACAGGTAGGGGCCCTTGTAGGTGGCGAAGCAGTCGCGCCAGATGGCGAGCACGCGGTCTATGTCGGCCTGGGCGCCGGCCCACACCTTGAAGCCCGGATGATGCGCCTTGAGGTTCATCGGCAGGGCGGAGCGCAGATTGGCGAAACCCGAATGCATCTCGCCGCAGATCGCGCGGCAGTGGGCGCGGGCGGCGCGGTCGGCCGGCAGCAGGCCGGCTTCCGGCCGCAGCTCGTGCAGATATTCGGCGATCGCCAGCGTGTCCCAGATGGCGATGCCCTCGTGGGTGAGGCACGGCACCAGGAAGGAGGGCGACAGCAGCAGCAGCTCGGCGCGGGTGGACGGGTCGGAGCTGGGCAGCGGTTTCTCCGCGAAGGCGAGCCCGGCCATCTTGCACAGCAGCCAGCCGCGCAACGACCAGGAGGAGTAGTTCTTGCTGCTGATGGTGAGCGTGGTCTTGCTCATCGCCGCCATCCGTGCCTTGCCGTCACCGTCCTTCTGCACCTCATTTCACCAGCGATGCTCAAAAATGCGGCCGATAGGCCCGCGCAACGCTGATTTCGCCGACTCTTCGTGCTGGCATCCAATATGCACCGGCTCTTCGCATCGGCGGTAGCCCGATGACAGCAAGAATCAGGCCGTATGCACTACCTGGCTTACGAAGCGCATTCCCGCATGATGAAGCCGGTACGCTCCTGGGCGCAGCTGGCGCTGCCGGCGTTCATGCCGACCGGGATGGGCCGCAGCGTGCCGCTGCGCAATCTGCGCGCCGCCTATGAGCTGATCGCCCGAGCCGGGTTGAGCCACGAGCGGCCGGCCTTCGGCATCGCCACGGTGAAGGTCGGCAACCGCGACATCGTCGTGCGGGAGGAGGCGGCGCATGTCACGCCCTTCGGCACGCTGCTCCGCTTCGCCAAGGATATCGACAGGGCGCAGCCGCGCGTGCTGCTGGTGGCGCCGCTGTCCGGCCATTTCGCGACGCTGCTGCGGGCGACGGTCGAGACCCTCCTGCCCGAGCACGACGTCTACATCACCGATTGGCACAATGCGCGCGACGTCGACCGCAAGCACGGGCGCTTCGGCTTCGACGAATATGTCGAGCACATCATGCGCTTTCTCGAGGCGATGGGCCCGGGCGCCCATGTCGTCGCGGTGTGCCAGCCCTGCGTGCAGACCCTGGCCGCGGCCGCCATCATGGCGGAATCGGGCAACCCGGCGGTGCCGCGCAGCATGACCCTCATGGCCGGCCCGATCGACCCACGCGTCAACCCGACCAAAGTCAACCGGCTCGCGACCGGACGGCCGATCGACTGGTTCGAGCGCAACCTGATCGCCGCCGTCCCGCACCGCTACAAGGGCGGCGGGCGGCGCGTCTATCCCGGCTTCGTGCAGCTCGCCGCCTTCATGAGCATGAATATCGAGCGCCATGTGAAGGCGCATGCCGATCTCTTCAACCACCTCGCCAAGGGCGAGGACGAGAAGGCGCGCCTCGTCAAGAATTTCTACGACGAGTATTTCGCCGTGCTCGACCTGCCGGCGGAGTTCTACCTCGAGACGGTGCAGTGGGTGTTCCAGGAGTTTCGCCTGGCACGCGGCGAGCTCCAATGGCGCGGCCGGCCAGTCGACCCGCGTGCCATCCGCCGCACGGCCATGCTCACCGTAGAGGGCGAGCGCGACGACATCTGCGCCGTCGGGCAGACCGTCGCCGCGCACGAGCTCTGCACCGGCCTGCGCCCCTACCTCAAGCGCCACCACCTGCAACCGGGCGTCGGCCATTACGGCGTCTTCAGCGGCAAGCGCTGGCAGAACCAGGTCTACCCCATCCTGCGCAACCTCGTCCTGGCGAGCGAATGACCGACCGCTGACTCGGGTTCGGCGCGTCGGCCGGAAATGCTAAGCTTCCGCCCGGATTGGGGAGGAAGCACTGAAAGCGCCGAAGCTGAGCTATATGCGGGCGCGCGCGCTCGACGAGGTGTTTGGCGTGCTGGCGGCCGAGGGCGACGAGGCGAAGATCCTCGCCGGCGGGCAGAGCCTCGTGCCCGCGCTCAACATGCGCCTGCTCGAGCCGCGCCTCCTCATCGACATTAACTCCCTGCCTGGGCTCGGCGCCGTCGCCGAGCGCGACGGCGGCTTGCGCATCGGCGCGTTGGCGCGCTATGCCGAGCTCGGCCGCTCGCAGCTCGTCGCACGGCTCGCGCCGCTGATCCATCAGGCCATCCCGCACATCGCCCATCCCGCCATCCGCAACCGCGGCACCTTCGGCGGCAGCCTGGCCCAAGCGGATCCGGCCGCCGAGCTGCCGGCCTGCGCCGTGGCGCTCGACGCCCTCATCCATGTCGCGAGCGCGCGGGGCGAGCGCCGCGTCGCCGCGCGCGCGTTCTTCAAGGGGCTCTACGAGACCGCGCTGGCGCCCGACGAAATCGTCACCGCCATCGACATCCCCAAACCGGCGCGGGGCACGCGCACGGCGTTCCTGGAGCTGGCGCGCCGGCGCGGCGACTACGCGATGGTCGGCCTCGCCATCACGGCGAGGATCGAGGATGGCGTCGTGCGCGCGCCGCGGCTGGTGTTCTTCGGCGTCGGCGAGAAGCCGGTCGAAGCGAGGGCGGCCGCCGGCGCACTCGATGGGGGAGTGCTCCGCGATCGCATCGCCGCGGCGCAGGAGGCGCTCGGCGAGGATCTCGATCCGCCCGGCGATCTGCAGGCCGACGGTGCCACCAAGCTGCACCTGGCGCGCGTGCTGCTGGCGCGCGGTGTCGACGCGCTCGCCGGAAGCACGGCATGAGCGAGGCGGTCGACATCCGCCTCACCGTCAATGGCGAGGCGGTCGCGCGGCGCGTCCCGGCGCGGCAGAACCTGATCGATTTCCTGCGCGAGGAGCTGGGATTCACCGGCACGCGAGCCGGCTGCGAGCACGGCGTGTGCGGCGCCTGCACGCTGCGCATCGACGGCGCGGCGGTGCGCGCCTGCCTGATCTTTGCCGCGCAGCTCGACGGCGCCCGCGTCGAGACCATCGAGGGCTTGTCGCAGAGCGGCGAGATCGCCGATCTGCAGGCCGCCTTTCACGCGCGCAACGCGCTGCAATGCGGCTTCTGCACCGCCGGCATTCTCGTCGCCGCGGCCGAGCTGTTGCGCGACACGCCGCGGCCGAGCCGCGCCGAGATCCGCGACCATCTGTCCGGCAATTACTGCCGCTGCACCGGCTATCACGCGATCGTCGATGCGGTCGAGGCGGTGGCGCTACAGCGCGGTGCGGCGGGGGGTGCGCGATGATCGACCGGCCGCTCTCCTTCCTCGACCGCCCCAACAGCTATATCGGCCGCAGCGTGCCGCGGCCCAACGCACAGCGCCTGTTGCAGGGCCGCGGCACGTTTGTCGACGACATCCGCCTGCCGCGGCTGGTGCACGCCGCCTTCCTGCGCAGCCCCTATGCCCATGCCCGCATCCGCAGCATCGCTACAGCGGAAGCGGCGCGCCAGCCAGGCGTCGTACGCGTGGTCACGGCTACGGACCTCGCCGGCCGCTATACGCCCTGGGTCGGCGTGCTCACGCACATGAAGGGGCTGAAATCGGCGCCGCAGCATCCGCTCGCCGTCGAGCGCGCTTGCTGGCAGGGCGAGCCGGTCGCGGCGGTCGTCGCCGAGAGCCGCGCCGCGGCCGAGGACGCGGTGGCGCAGATCGCCGTCGACTGGGAGGAGCTGCCGGCCGTGGCGGATGCGGAAGCGGCGCTCGCGCCGGGCGCGCCGGCGATCCAGCCGGCGCTCGGCGACAACCTCGCCTTCACCCGCAGCATCGAGGCGGGGACGGTCGACGACGCCTTCGCCCGCGCTGACGCCATCGTCGAGGATATCTTCACCTTCGCGCGCCACACCGGCGTCTGCCTGGAGACGCGCTCGATCCTCGCCGATTTCAATCCCGCCGACCGGCAGCTCACGGTGCACCATTCGTCGCAGGCGCCGCACATGATGAAGGAGATCGTCCTGCGACATTTCCCGCTGGCGGAGACCGGCGTGCGCGTGATCTGCCGCGACGTCGGCGGCTCCTACGGCATCAAGATCCATGTCTATCCCGACGAGATGGCGGTGATCGCACTGAGCTTGCTGCTCGGGCGCCCCGTCAAGTTCGTCGCCGATCGGCTCGAATCCTTCGTCTCCGACATCCACGCGCGCGAGCATCGCGTCAGCGCGCGGATGGCGGTGAGCAGATCGGGCGAGATCCTCGCCGTCGCCATCGACGACCTCACGGGCATCGGCCCTTACTCGACATATCCGCGCACCAGCGCCGTCGAGGGCAATCAGGTGATCAACCTGACGGGATCGTGGTATCGCTGCGCCAACTATCGCGCGCGGCTGCGCGTCGCCTTTCAGACGAAGCCGCCGATGTCGCAGTACCGCGCCGTCGGCCACCCGATCGCCTGCGCCGTGACCGAAGCGCTGGTCGATCGCGCCGCGCAGGCGGTCGGGCTCGACCCGGCCGAGCTGCGCCGACGCAATCTCATCGCCGACGACGCTTATCCATGGACGAGCCCGGCCGGCCTGCGCTTCGAGCGCCTGTCGCACCAGCGCTGCCTCGCGCGCATGCTGGAGCTGATGGACTATGCGGGCTTGCGCCGCGAGCAGGCGGCGCTGCGCGCCAAAGGCATCCATCGCGGCATCGGTCTCGCCAGCTTCGTCGAGATCACCAATCCCGGCCCGGCCTTCTACGGCGTCGGCGGCGCGCCGATCTCGGCCCAGGATGGCTGCACCTTGCGCCTCGATCCCGGCGGCTCCATCACCGTCGCGATCAGCGTCACCGAGCAGGGCCAGGGCACCGAGACCATGGTGGCGCAGATCGCCGCGAGCGTGCTCGGCGTCAGCCTCGAGCGCGTGCGCGTCGTCACCGGCGATACCGAGCGCACGCCCTATGGCGGCGGCACCTGGGCGTCGCGTGGCACCGGCATCGGCGGCGAGGCGGCGCTGCAGGCGGCGAAGGCGCTGCGCGCCAACATCCTTACGCTGGCCGGCGCCATCCTGCAGGCGGCGCCCGCCGTGCTCGACATAAGCGACGGCTGGATCGTCGATGCCGCGAGCGGCGCGCGGCGCATTGGCCTCGACGAGGTCGGCCGCGCCGGATATTTCCGCGGCGACACGCTGCCGCCGGATGTGCAGCCGGAGCTGGTGGCGACGCGCCATTACCAGCCGCGCGAATATCCCTTCGCCTTCACCAACGGCGTGCAGGCGTCCTGGCTCGAGCTCGATGTCGAGACCGGCTTCGTCACGCTGTTGAAGCACTGGGTGGTCGAGGATTGCGGCACGGTGGTGAACCCGCTGCTCGTCGACGAGCAGATCCGCGGCGGCGTCGTGCAGGGGCTGGGCGCGGCGCTGTTCGAGGAATGCGCCTACGATGCGCACGGCCAGCTCTTGAACGGCACGCTCGCCGACTACCTCGTGCCGATGGCGGGCGAGATGCCGGACATCGCGGTGGCGCATCTGGCGACGCCGACCGCGACCTCGGAGCTCGGCGCCAAGGGCGTCGGCGAAGCCGGCACCGCCGGCGCGCCGGCCGCGGTGATGAACGCCATCAACGACGCGCTTTCACCTTTTGGCGCGCGAGTCACCGCGCAGCCGGCGACGCCGCAGCGCATCCTGCGCGCGCTCGGCCGGGTTTAGCGCCGCGCCTATTTTCCCGCGGTGAAGAACTGATAGCTCGCCGAGTAGCGCATGCGCGCCTGCTCTGACACCCGGCTGGCGTCGCAGCCGCCTTTGGGCGCCGCGCCGCCCTTGGTCTCTGCGCGCCGGATATAGGCGACGCGCGACAGCGCGCCATTTCCCTCACGGCTCTTGGCGCGCAGCAGCAGCCAGGGGATGGCGCCGGCCTCGGGCGCATCGGCACGCGCCATCACCTCGCCGACCACCGCGGAGCCGTCGTCGAGCTTCCAGGTCGGGCCGCCGAAATGCGTGCCGACCTGCCACCCGTCATGATCGAACAGCATCGCCTCCGGTGCCTTGAAGGCCCATTCGGCGCGACCGTCCTTCGTCTCGCAGGCGTAGATCTGCACACCATCGGCGGCGACCTCGAGCAGCAAGGCCGCATCGGCTGGCGGCGGCACCAGCCCATCCGCGGCCCGCGCCTTGAGGGTGCCAACCAACAGCAAGCCGGCAGCGGCGTAATATGCCAGCTTTCTCACTGGTCCCCCGCTGTCGCAGCCTCATCGTCTATTCTGCGGCGACGCCGAGCCGCGGCGCGGCCACCGTCCGCCGCGGAATGTGCAGCCACAGCGCCGCCACCACGGCCGACATCAGCGCGAAGCCGGCTAGCGCGTAGAGGCCGCCGGCGAAGCTGCCGGTCTCGTCCTTGACCCAGCCGACGATCGAGGGACCAAAGAAGCCGCCGAGATTGCCGATCGAGTTGATCCAGGCGATGCCGGTGGCTGCGGCCATGCCGGTGAGGAACATCGGCGGCATCGACCAGAACATGCCCTTGCTGCCGTAGAACCCGGCGGCGGCCATGGACATGCCGATCAGCGACCAGTAGGTGCCGACGGTCATGCCGGCGACCACGAGTCCGCCGGCCGAGAGGAGGCATGCGCCGAACAGGTTCCAGCGCCGCTCCCCCATCCGGTCGGAAATCCAACCCCAGAGGATCATGGAGACGCAGCCGCAGAGATAAGGAACCGCTGTCGCCCAGCCGACCTGCATGTTGGTGAGGCCGAGCTGCTTGATGATCTGCGGCAGGAAAAGCAGCATGCCCAAGCTCGCCGTGACGATGCCCAGATAGTTCAGCGCCAGCAGCAGTACCTTGGGCTCCCACAACGCGCGCAGCAGCCCGATTTTGCGATGCGCCTCGATGCGCTCGCGCTCGGTGTCCATCGTGGCGGTGAGCCAGGCGCGCTCGTCGTCGTTGAGCCAGCGCGCCTGCGCCGGCCGATCGGTGAGGTAGAACAGCACGGTGATGCCGATCAGCACGGTGGGCACCGCCTCGGCGATGTACATCCACTTCCAACCGGCCAAGCCCCAGATGCCGTCGAGGCCGAGCAGCGCCGTCGAGATCGGCGCGCCCAACGCCACCGCGCCCGGCAGCGCCAGGGTGAAGCCCGCCATGATCCGGGCGCGGTGGCGGTCGGGGAACCAGTAGGTAAGGAATAGCACGATGCCCGGGAAGAACCCGGCCTCGGCTACCCCCAGCAGGAAGCGCGCGGTGAGGAAGCTGTAGGGACCGGTGGAAAGCGCGGTGGCGCCCGAGAAGATGCCCCAGGTGACCATGATGCGCGCGATCCAGAGGCGTGCGCCGACCTTTTCCAGGACGATGTTGCTGGGCACCTCGAACAGGCAGTAACCCCAGAAGAACGCACCCGCCGCCAAGCCGAAGGTCGAGGCGGTGAGGCCGAGGTCCTTGTTCATGGTCAATGCGGCGAAGCCGACATTGATGCGGTCGAGATAGCACAGGAAGTACATCAGGATCGTGAAGGGCAGCAGGCGCAAATAGACCTTGCGCATGGTCGTCTGCTCGAGCGTGCGGACCATCAATCACCTCCCAGGTGTTCGCCGGTTCGCCCGGCTTTTGCCGCAGCATAGCGCGGTCGGAGCCGGGAGGCGACGACTCTGCGGAGGGCGCACCGCCGCGATGGCGCCGGCTTCCCGGTGTTCACCGCGATCTTACGCGGCGTTGTACCCCATCACCGCCTTGGTCTCGAGGAACTCGTCGAGGCCGAACTCGCCCCATTCGCGGCCATTGCCGGATTGCTTGTAGCCGCCGAACGGCGCGCCGAAATCGGGGCCGGCGCCGTTCAGATGCACATTGCCGGTGCGCAGCTGCGACGCCACCTTGCGCGCATGCTCGAGATCGCCCGACTGCACATAGCCGGAGAGGCCATAGACGGTGTCGTTGGCCATGCGGATCACCTGCTCCTCGCTGTCATAGGGCAGGATCGACAGCACCGGGCCGAAGATCTCCTCGCGCGAAATCGTCATCGCCGGCTTCACATTGGCGAAGACGGTCGGGCGCACGTAATAGCCGCGGTTGAAGCCCTCGGGCCGCCCGGGTCCGCCGGCGGCGAGGGTTGCGCCCTCGGCGATGCCGGCCTCGATCAGCCGCTGGATCTTGCGGAACTGCGCCTCGCTCACCACCGGGCCGATGGTGGTGCCCTTGGTGCTGGGATCGCCGACCTTGGTCGCCTCGGCGGCGGCCTTGGCGATCTCGACCGCGCGGTCGTGCTGGCGCGCCTGCACGAACATGCGCGTCGGCGCGTTGCAGGACTGGCCGCTGTTGGTGAAGCAGGACTGGACGCCGCCCGCCACCGCCTTCTGCAAATCGGCATCCGGCAGGATGATGTTGGCGGACTTGCCGCCGAGCTCCTGATGGACGCGCTTCACCGTGTCGGCCGCCGCCTTGGCGACGGCGATGCCGGCGCGGGTCGAGCCGGTGAAGGAAACCATGTCCACCTCGGGATGCGCGGCGATGGCCTGGCCCACACCCGCGCCGTCGCCGTTCACCAGGTTGAAGACGCCCTTGGGCACGCCCGCGGCGTCGAGGATCTCGGCGTAGATGACGGCATTGAGCGGCGCGATCTCCGACGGCTTCAGCACCATGGTGCAGCCCGCGGCCAGCGCCGGCACCACCTTGCAGGCGATCTGGTTCATCGGCCAGTTCCACGGCGTGATGAAGCCGCACACGCCGACCGGCTCCTTGGCGATGAGCGTCGTGCCGCGCACGCTCTCGAACGAGAAATCCTTGAGGATCGCGATCATCTGGTTCAGATGCGCGAGGCCCGTCGCGGCCTGGGCGCGGTTCGAGAGCCAGGCGGGCGCGCCCATTTCCTTGGTGATGGTCTGCGCCAGCTCGTCGTAGCGCGCCTTGTAGGCGTCGACGATCTTCTGCAGCAGCGTGATGCGCTCGGCCTTGCTGGTGCGCGAGAAGGCGGGAAAGGCCGCCTTGGCCGCGGCGACGGCGCGGTCGACGTCGCCGGCACTGCCCAGGCTGATCTGGGCCACCGGCTCCTCGGTCGCCGGGTTGATCACGTCGAACGGCCGCGGCTGCAGCGGCGCCACCCATTCGCCATCGATGTAGAACCTGGTGAAATCGGTCATCGCGTGGCTTCCTTCCCTCGGTGAAATTTACGGCTGGCGGGGATGGGGATAGCGCGGCGGTTTGGGTTGTCAATTGCCCGGCGCAACCGTCCTCAGCCCATGCTCGAATAGCCGCCATCGACGGGGATCGCGGCGCCGGTGACGAAGTCGGAAGCGGCGCTGGCCAGGAACACGGCGATGCCAGCGAGATCGTCGGCGATGCCCCACCGGCCGGCCGGCGTGCGTGCCAGCACGCGCTCGTGCAGGCCCGCCACCTGCGCGCGCGCGTCGCGTGTCAGATCGGTGTCGATCCAGCCGGGCAGCACGGCGTTCACCTGGATGTTGTCCTTGGCCCAGGCCGTGGCGAGCGCCTTGGTGAGCTGGACGATGCCGCCCTTGCTCGCGGCATAGGGCGCGGCGAAAGGGGCGCCGAAGATCGACATCATCGAGCCGATATTGACGATCTTGCCGCCGCCGCCGCCGACCATCTCGGGATAGGCCGCCTGCGCGCAGACGAAGGCGCTCGACAGGTTGGTGACCAGCACGGTGTTCCATTCCTCGATCGTATATTCCTCCGGGCGCTTCCTGATGTTGATGCCGGCATTGTTGACGAGGATGTCGAGCCGCCCGAACGCCTTGACCGCGGCGCCGACGAGCGTGCGGCACGATTCCTCGCGCGTCACGTCGGCGACGATGCCGGCGACCTTGGCGCCGCCCTCGCGCAGCTCGGCCGCGGCCGTCTCGCATTTCTCCTTGTTGCGGCCGACGATGACGACGGTGGCGCCGGCGGCGCCGAGCCCGCGCGCCATGCCGAGGCCGATGCCGCCATTGCCGCCGGTGACGATCGCCACTTTGCCGGTGAGATCGAAAAGCTCCATGAGGCTCCTTCCACGTCGAGGCCTTGTAATGCGTGTCCTCGATGATAGGCTCGTCGCGGCAATGAGGGAAAGGTGGGGGGCCATGTTCGCGCCGGATCTGCTCAACGACCGCGTCGTGCTCGTCACCGGCGGCGGCACCGGGCTCGGCAAGGCGATGGGGCGGCGCTTCATGGCGCTCGGCGCTGAGCTCATGATCTGCGGCCGGCGCGAGGGCGTGCTGGCCGAGGCGGCACAGGAATTTGCCGCCGCGTTTGGCCGGAAGGTGCGCACGCATCCCGTCGACATCCGCAATCCCGAAGCGGTCGAGGAGATGATGGACGCCGCCTTCAAGGACCGGCCGCTCGACATCCTCGTCAACAACGCCGCCGCCAATTTCGTGGCGCGCACGGAGACGCTGTCGATGCGCGCCGTCGACAGCGTGCTCAACATCACCTTGCACGGCACGGCTTATTGCACGCTGGCGGCGGGACGGCGCTGGATCGAGCGCGGCCATGCCGGCACCGTGCTGAGCATCGTCACCGGCGCCGCCTTCCATGGCTCGCCCTATGCCGTGCCCTCGGCCATGGCCAAAGCGGGCGTCCTCGCCATGACGCGCAGCCTCGCCGTCGAATGGGGGCCGCAGCGCATCCGCCTCGTCGCGATATCGCCGGGCGCCTTCCCGACGCCCGGCGCCAGCGAGCGGCTGGTGCCCGACGCGGCGGCCGGCACGCACGGCACCGACAACCCGCTGGGACGGCCGGGCCGGCCCGAGGAGCTGGCCGATCTCGCCGCCTTCCTCGTCTCCGACCATGCCGCCTACATCCAGGGCGAGTGCGTCACCATCGATGGCGGCCGCTGGCTCAAGGGCGCCGGCACCTTCTCGCATCTCGAGGCGCTCAGCGACGAGCAATGGGCAGCGATGCGCCGGCGCGGCCGGGGGTGATCGCCAAGCGGGCGGGAAAGCGACGCATTTTAGCTCTTTTTTACTAAGAGTTTAGGTCTCGTTTACCAAAAGATGGCTAGGCTGCTCCAGCACCGGTGCCGCCGGCGCCTCTTCGAGAGGAACGTGATGAAGCGCATCAATAAGGTACAGGTGGGGCAGAGGTTCCGCGCCATCGGCGTGACGGGCAAGCCGACCTACGCTTACGAAGTCGAGGCGATGTTCCGCAGCAACATCGACGAGCACGACTATGCGCGGCTCGTCGAGATCGTCGACCGGACGCGCACCAAGACGATCGCCGTCGCCACCCTGATGGACCCCCGCGATTACGTGCCGCTGCCGCTGGACGGTGCGCCGAAAGGGCCTCCTCCGACGGGCCTGGGCGAGGGCGAGATCGGCCGCGCCGTCCTGAACTCCGTCCGGTAGACTCGAGGCTCATAACCGGTAGAACGGCTGCGGCGAGACAGACGGCGGCTGAGAACTGACGGCGAGCTTCCGCTCGGCCTGGACCGTCCTCCCTTGCGGCGCCGTCGTCGCCGCGGCGGCGCTGCTGCGGGCGCTGCTTAAGGATCGGCAGCCTAACCTGCGGGTTGCGGCCGGCCTGAGGCACTCTAAAGGGCCCGCAGGAACGCCACCAAATCCTGTTTCTCCTGCGGCGCCAGCTTTGTGCCAAGGATCAGGTTGAAGAACTCGACCGTGTCATCCAGCGTCAGCAGACGCTCGTCGTGCAGGTAGGGCGGGTTGTCCTTGATGCCGCGCAGCGGAAAGGTTTTGATCAGCCCGTCTCCGATGGCCATCATGTTGTTGATCATCACCGGCTTGAAGAACCGCTCGGTCTGCAAGTTGTGCATCGAGTTGTCGGTGTAGAAGGGCGGCTGGTGGCAGCTCGCGCATTGGCCCTTGCCGAAGAAGATCTCCTGGCCACGCATCTCGGCCTGTGTCGCCTTGGCGGGATCGAGCTTGCCGAAGATGTCGAGTTTGGGCGCCGGCGGAAAGTCCAGCATTTCTTGGAAATCGGCCATGACGTCGACTTGGCTGCCGCGCTCGAGGGGGTTCGGGCCCTTCTTCGTGGCGATCGCAATATCGCCGTCGAAATAGGCGGTGCGCTGTTCGAATTCGGTGAAATCCTCGATCGTCTTCAGGGCACGCTGCGAGCCGAAGAGCCGCTGAGTGTTTACACCGCGGAGCGACACCGTCCTGATGCGGTGGCGGAACCACTCCGGGCGGGTATCCGGGGCAAGGTGCGTCGTGCCGTTTTGGTGGCCGTTCGAATGGCAATCA